>LUMJ01000152.1_pt1 | contig 23381 bp, 36 predicted proteins | sample 729631 | NCBI WGS metagenome assembly LUMJ01 (sample SAMN03860266, study PRJNA289734) | marine metagenome | biome: seawater column; feature: ocean; material: water; isolation source: Red Sea water column Station 22 - depth 500m | place: Saudi Arabia: Red Sea | collected 2011-10-15 | depth 500 m
CTCTTCCAAGTTTACTTATTTGACGTTATCTAAGGAGTAGAAATTAAATTGAATTTGAATATTTCATATGTTTGAACTTTCTATTATTGTAATTTTACTTAGTAAGGGGCCATAGCAAATCTTTTTATTTGTTACGTACTCGTAAATCATTTTTAATAATTAGTAGGAGTCAATCCATGTTCAAAAAGTCATTTATCATTAGTGTATTATTTTTTATGGTTGGTTGTGACGAAAAAACCGATACACCATTTACAATTGATTATGAAAAATATGAGTTAGATAATGGACTAACTGTCATACTTCATGAGGATAAATCAGATCCTATTGTAAGCTTGGCTATTCAATATCATGTTGGTTCAAACCGTGAAATTCCCGGAAGAACCGGTTTTGCTCACCTTTTTGAGCATATGCTTTTTCAAGAGTCTCAGCATGTAGGTCAAGATCAATTCTTTAAAATAATTCAAAATGTTGGCGGAACACTGAATGGCGGTACAAACAAAGATGGAACAGTATATTATGAAGTTGTACCCAAAAATGCTTTAGAAACTATTATGTGGTTAGAATCAGATCGGATGGGATGGCTTTTATCCACAGTAACGCAGGCTGCTTTTGAGAATCAACAAGAAGTGGTGCAAAATGAAAAACGTCAGCGGGTGGATAACCGCCCCTATGGTCACTCAAACTATGTCATGATTAAAAATATGTATCCGAAAGACCATCCATATAACTGGACTACAATAGGTGAATTAGAAGACCTCCAGAATTCAACTTTGAAAGATGTGCGGGATTTTTATGAAAATTGGTACGGACCCAATAATGCAACTATGGTCATTGCCGGAGATATCAATAAAAAAGAAGTGAAAAGACTGGTTGAAAAATACTTTGCTGAGATCAAACCCGGCCCAGATCATGGTAACCCAGAACCTCAACCGGTGAAATTATCAGAAAAAAAGAAGGTATTTCACGAAGATAATTTTGCCCGTTCTCCACGTTTAACCATGGCCTTTCCTACCGTGGATCTACTTCATTTTGATGCACCGGCATTAGAATTATTGGGCCAATTGATTGGTGATGGGAAAAAAGCTCCCCTTTACAAGGTTATTGTAGAAGAAAAAAAATTGGCGCCAAGCCTATTCTCTTATAGTAGCACCCAGGAAATAGCAGGGACATTTAATGTAGTCGTTACAGGTTTCCCCACTACCAATTTAACGGATGTGGAAAACGCTATTCATGAATCATTTCAAAGATTTGAATCCAATGGGTTCAGCGCTGAAGATCTGGATCGGTTAAAAGCAAAATACGAAACAGGCTTCTACCAAAGCATTTCTTCTGTGCTAGGTAAAGGATTTCAATTAGCCCGGTACAATGAATATTATGGTTCCCCTGATGCGATTGCGGAAGACCTCCAAAGTGTTTTGGACGTCAATATGAGCGATGTAAAACGGGTCTATGAAAAATATATTAAAAATCAGAATTATGTCTTAACCAGTTTTGTCCCAAAAGGAAAAGTTGATTTAGTGGCAGAAGGATCTGTTCTTTTCCCAATTCAAGAAGAGATGATTGTTAAAAATGTTAAAAAAGAAACAGGGGTTGGCAGTATAGATGTGGCACAAATTCCTTCTACATTTGATCGTTCGATTAAACCTGCTGAAGGTCCTCAGCCTCGATTGAATATACCAAAAATATGGCAACACGATTACAATAAGGGTGTATCCCTCTATGGTGCAAAACATGATGAATTACCCTTGGTCAGTTTTGGTATCCAAATTGAGGGTGGAATGCTCTTGGATAATCCCAATAAAATTGGAGTAGCTAATCTAATTACTGATATGATGATGGAAGGCACAGCTAATAAAACTCCGATAGAATTGGAAGAAGCCATTGATGCATTGGGTTCCTCGATTAATATGTATACAGGAAAACAATCCATCAATATTGAAGTAAGTACCTTGAAACGGAATTTTGACGCTACTCTTGCTCTTGTTGAGGAGATTCTCTTCGAGCCTAGGTGGGATGCAAAAGAATTTGAAAGAATCAAACGGGAAACAGCTGAATCTATAAAACGGCGATCTGCCGTACCATCATCTATTGCATCAAATGTATTCAATAAGTTGAATTATGGGAACCATATTTTAGCTCATGAAACATTTGGTACCGTTTCATCAGTGGAATCGATTGATTTAAATGACCTGAAAAACTTCGTTAATGACAATTTTTCAGCTCATCTGGCTACTATTAGCATTGTAGGCGATATTAGCCGTAGTGAGGCTGTAAGCGCCTTTAAAAGCCTAGTGGAACGCTGGAATGTGAATGATGTAACATTCCCAGAATATGACATGCCTGAACCAAGTAAAATGGCAAAAGTCTATTTTGTGGATGTCCCCAATGCAAAACAGTCCGAAATTCGTATTGGATACCTTGGTTTGCCTCGCACTCATCCTGACTTCTATGCAACTTCAGTTATGAACATGAAACTAGGTGGTAACTTCAGTGGTGATGTCAATATGGTACTCCGAGAGGAAAAGGGGTTTACTTATGGGGCACGAACTGGATTTAGCGGTTCAAAATTTTCTGGAAAATTCACAGCTTCTTCAGGGGTTCGCTCCAATACGACGGAAGAATCGGTCAATATCTTTAAAAATCTAATGTCTGCTTATAGAAATCCCATTTCTGATGAAGACTTGGAATTCACGAAAAATGTAACCTTAAAATCAAATGCTCGCCGATTCGAAACTCTTGGTGCGCTTCGTGGAATGATCTCCAATATTGCTACCTATGGTTTACCCGTTAATTACATTGAAGATCAGGAAGAGATTGTTCGTAATATGAGCGTAGAAAGTCATAATTTATTGGCAAAAAAATATATTCGTCCAGATGAAATGATCTATCTAGTTGTCGGCGATGCTGCCACACAATTAGATGGCATGAAATCTCTCGGGTTTGGTAACCCAATTTTGTTGGATGCAAACGGCAATCCTGTAAAATAATTCAACCCTTATAATACAAAGTTATAAAAAACCCTCCGTGTGAAGCGGGGGGTTTTTTATAACTTCAACTATGGACTTAAATAGATCTTTAAACGACTGGACTGTTTTCGCCATTATTTTTATCGGCATATTCCTTGTTTTGGGGATTGCTGAATTGATTCGAAAAATCATGATGAAGCCGCCGGAATCCACGCGAAAATTTGTACATATATTTGTTGGCTTGATCGTATCTATTTGTCCACTATTATTTAAATCTAACGTTCAATTGATTTCTCTATCTTGCTTATTTATAATAATTAACGGGTTTTTAATTAAGTCAAATAAAATTGCCAGTATGCATGTTACCACACGGAAGAGCTATGGAACGGTTTACTTTCCCTTTTCTGTTTTGATCCTATCTTATTTTTGGTGGGATAAGCCCATTTCATTTATCTTGGCCATATTAGTTATGACAATTTCAGATCCTATCGCCGCCATCATTGGAAAAAAGGGTCAAACAGTTTATATGCCATGGCGAGATCAAAAAACACGTCGAGGTTCCCTGGCTATGTTTGGCTCTACCATAATTATCATCATGCTGGGAACTGATCTACTTACGAGAATCTACGGTGCTGTATTTTTTATTCCATTTCCCATTCTTATCGGTGTTAGTATTTTTACTGCCCTTTCTGCAACCCTAGCAGAATCCGTGAGCTATAGAGGATCTGACAACCTATCAATACCAATCATTACTTTTTTATCATACGAAACATTTCTTATTAACTATACTCATGGCACGCTGACGCAATTATTACTCTGGTCCTTTCTTTCCATGGTTATTTTCTCCATCGCATGGAACCGTAAATCAGTATCATCCAGTGGCGCTATCAGTGGATATATTATGGGTATCATCGTTTTTGGCGCAGGCGGTTGGCCTTGGATCATTCCGTTGGTATTTTTCTTTATTTCTTCATCTATTCTCTCCCATTTGAGGCATAAGCCTTATTCAAATAGAAATATCCTCCAAATCCTAGCCAATGGAGGTGTAGGCACTCTATTTGCTATCATCTATTTTTTTTGGCAGTTCCCTCCAGCCATTGTTTTGTATTTGGGTGCAATTGGTGCAGCAACTGCTGATACTTGGGCAACAGAGATTGGTTTTTATTCAAAATCCAAACCCCGATTGGTTTTATCAAAACAAGTTGTAAAACGGGGCATTTCAGGCGGCGTCACATATTTAGGAATCACTGGATCAGTTTTAGGTGCTCTAATAATTGGCTTTTTAGGCGAGTCTATTCTTAATATGAATGACCTTCTTCTTCCTTTAGCAGTTGCTGGATTCATTGGCTCATTAACCGATTCCATTCTAGGAGGATATTTTCAGGCACAATTCAAATGTTCTATATGCAATGAGCACATAGAAGATCGTTATCACTGTAATACAAAATCTAAACTAATTTCAGGATCTAAATGGATCGATAATGATGCAGTCAATTTCATCAACACTATTATAGGCGCAAACGCTGCATATTTTTTATGGATGAATTATGGATAGAGAAACTCGATATCAAAATATTCTAAAAACTGCTAAATCTACCCTTGACGATTATTCAATGGATGAGATTGGAAAAATGACAGTTATGGCTGCAATATTAAAGATGGAGTTCAGTGAATGGATATTCTGCGGATTTTATCGTGTGATAAAACCAAATCTCCTTGAGATTGGTCCTTATCAGGGAAATATACTCGCATGCAGTCATATTGCTTTTGATCACGGTGTATGTGGTGCATCAGCTTCAAAGAAAAAAACTATAATCGTAGATGACGTCTCCACCTTTCCCGGTTATATTTCTTGCGATGAGAAAACTGTATCCGAAATTGTAGTTCCTGTAATAAAAAATGACGATTTAATTGCTGTATTGGATATTGACGGGAATCGAGTTAAACAATTCAATCGGATCGATCAACTTTATTTGGAAAAGCTTGTATCTTATATATAAAAGAAAAACCCTCTGCAAATAGCAAAGGGTTTTCTTATAAGACTGATGTCAGGTTGTGTTTAAATAACTTTATGAACGATCAAACCAACCATAACGATGAGAGATACGAAAATAAGGGAAACACCCATATTCCCTTTTTTAATTTCTTCCCATTCGTCAATATCTGTTGAAAGCCAGTCGAAGACTTTCAAAGAGATACCAACACCTAAACCAAAGCCGATGGCCGCTGTAATCGCCCAAAGTAAAGAACGACCATATTGTGCAAACATGCCACCCCAACTGGTAGGATCTAACATTTTTCCTCCTTTTACAGTGTTTGAATTGAATCTTTGATCAAACGCATAAATCCTGCTGTATCAATTTTACCATCCGTCAATTGACGAACATGTTCAGCAGATGCTTGTGCGGTGATAATTGTATTTTGCCTGGAAACAGGTATCGTAACCGTTACTTCCGTGTTTCCTGGTACAATGGCAGAGTAACCAGGTTTTTTCTTCGCAAAAGATTCTTGATGATTGATAGCCTGCCCAACGGATATAAAGCCAACAAGCATTACCATTTCAAAGTTATTCCGAAGGCTTTCCATCTCAATTGAGAATTGGTATGAACCATCTGCATTTTTAGTAAGCGCCATTTTCTTTTGATCAACCGATACACGATAGAATTTACATGTACTGGAAACCTTTTTATAAAATGCATAGTTAGCGAATGCAAATTGGGAACCCATCAAAAGGATAACTACTATTGCGAGAATTTTTTTAGTGTTCATTTATTTACCATATATTACAGTTAAACAGCCACAATTTTACACGAAGACTTGTTCCAGTGTCAAGCTTGAAATACAATTGTCCCGTTCTTTATCACTAGTTTAATTGGATGGTCAGAAACATAGTATGGAATATCCAACAAAGAATCTAAATCCCAGATAATAAGATCAGCCTTTTTTCCCACTTCAATTGAACCTATTTCATTTTCCATTCCTAATGCTTTGGCGCCATTATATGTTACCGACTGAAATGCTTCTTCCACAGTCATTTCCATATGCATACATGCTAATGTCATAATGAAAGGCATAGATTGAATATGGGAACTGCCAGGATTAAAATCCGTTGCCAAGGCTACAGTAACATTATTGTCAATTAATTTTCTTGCTGGTGCATAGGTCGATTTACCTAAAAAAAATGTAGTGCCAGGAAGCAATGTAGCTACTACATCATTATCAGCAATTGATCTCATTCCGAGTTCACTCACAGCCATAAGATGATCAGCTGAAAAAGCATTTATTTCTCCCGCTAGTTCGGCCGCACCAGAATCCACAAATTCATCAGCATGTAATCGTGGTTTCAAACCGTGTTCTCTACCTGCTTCCAATATGCGCCTTGATTGGTCAACAGTAAAATATTTATCTTCGCAAAATACATCATTAAAAATGGCCACCCCCTGATCGGTTACTGCTGGTATCATTTCATTGCAGATCAAATCAATATACGCGTCATGATCATTCGAAAATTCTTTTGGGAAAGCATGGGCACCCATGAATGTAGGCACCATATCAATTGCATGATTTTGATTCACCTCATCGATCACTGAAAGAGATTTTAATTCTGAATCTGTATTAAGACCATAACCGGACTTTGCTTCAATTGTCGTCGTGCCTACTTTGATAAATCGATCCATTCGCTTCATTACTTTTTCAACCAATGCTTCCTTTGATGCATTTCTCACTCCCTCTACACTGGATATAATACCACCACCATTTTCAGCAATCTCTTCATAGGTTGCTCCAGACAACCGCATCCTATATTCCTCATCTCTTTTATTGTAAAACACAGGATGTGTGTGTGAATCTACAAATCCTGCTGTAACCATCTTTCCACCACAATCAATAATCTGGTCTCCATTTCTATCACTGATAGAAGATATTGTGCCATTTTCTATACATAGGGATGAATTTTGGTATCTTTCCACTCCGGCAGAATTGGCAGTGACAAGTTCTCCTATATTAGTTAATTGAAGTGAATTAGACATTGAGCATTGGAATATCTAAATCCCAATCCTTAGCATTATCAATTGCATTTTCATATCCTGCATCTGCATGACGGAGTATCCCCGTTCCAGGATCATTGGTCAAAACACGTTCCACTCTTTTTTCCATCTCAGTTGTTCCATCCACACAGATAACTTGCCCAGCATGGAGTGCTAGTCCCATACCAACACCACCACCATGATGAATAGAAACCCAAGTCGTCCCGCTTGCAGTACTAGTAAGCGCATTTAAAAAGGGCCAATCAGCAACAGCATCCGAACCATCTTTCATGTCTTCAGTCTCACGGAATGGCGATGCAACAGATCCGCAATCTAAATGATCGCGTCCAATAACAATAGGTGCTGATAATTCTCCACTGGCAACCATCTGATTCAAAGCTACACCAAACTTCGCTCTTTGGGTGTAACCTAGCCAGCATATACGCGAAGGCAATCCTTGAAATTGGACCTGTTCTCGAGCCATTTTGATCCAACGTGTTAGTGTCTGATCTTCTGGGAACATTTCTAATACTTTATCATCGGTTTTATAAATATCTTCTGGATCGCCTGATAATGCAACCCAGCGAAAAGGGCCTTTACCTTCACAAAATAAATCTCGTACATATGCTGGTACAAATCCCGGAAAATCGAAGGCGTTTTTTACACCTGCCTTCAGTGCTTGTCCACGTAGGTTATTTCCATAATCGAATGCAATGGCACCTTGTACCTTCAAATCCAATATCCCCTGGCAATGCTCCGCCATAGCCCGGTAGCTTTCTTTGATATAGCGATCCGGATCGGATTTACGCAAATTCAGTGCTTCCTGATACGTCATCCCATTGGGTATATATCCATCCAATTCATCGTGAGCAGATGTCTGATCCGTTACTATATCAGGAACGACGCCTAATTCAGCCATTTGAGGCACAATATCAGCCGCATTCCCTTTTAGGCCAATAGATAGTGGCTTTCCGTTATTTTGCGCATCTCGGGCCAAAGAAAGGGCGTCATTTAAAGATTCGGTAGACATATTGAGATATTTCGTTTCTAGACGCCTTTGAATCCTAGAAGGATCGATCTCAATACAGATGATCACACCATTATTCATGGTTACCGATAAGGGTTGAGCGCCACCCATACCGCCGAGACCGGATGTTACAACCAACTTACCGGTAAGATCATTATTGTAATGTTGTTTTGCTGCTGCTGCAAATGTCTCATAAGTACCCTGTAAAATTCCCTGTGTTCCTATATAAATCCAAGATCCAGCAGTCATTTGTCCATACATCATGAGGCCCTGCTTATCTAATTCATTAAAATGTTCCCATGTAGCCCAATTAGGAACTAGATTTGAATTGGCAATCAAAACCCGTGGAGAAGTGATATGAGTTTTCAGTATTCCTACTGGCTTACCTGATTGAATCAGAAGCGTCTCATCCTCATTCATCCTTTTTAATGAATTGAGAATAGCATCATAGCATTTCCAGTTTCTTGCTGCTTTGCCTTTTCCTCCGTAAACAACCAGTTCATCGGGATTTTCTGCAACATCCGGATCGAGATTATTCTGGATCATGCGAAAAGGCGCTTCTATCTGCCAATTCTTACAAGTAAGTTCATTACCACGAGGGGCTTTGATGATCCGATTCGACATGCAACTAGTCCTTAATCTATAGTAATAATATAGTTAGAAATTTAATCAATGCCTGAATTACTCCATAATCTTACCATTAATTCAACTTCTTTATAAAAAGAGGAGTTATTACTCTACCATTAAACATGAATATTAACCGCGTGGATAGAGTATCTTTTTAATCGACCGAAAATACTGCGGATTTTGAGCCATTACATTATATGAGAAGAATGAGATGCCTTTGAAACGTGTCACCCTGGTATATTTCACTTTATCCACTACCTGACTTGCTGGTTGATTATAGGTGGCAATCCCCATTACAATTTTCTTTCGATACTTGGAAGGAAGGTTATCATACATAATATCAATATTGTCAGCAAATTTTTTTAAGTTCTTTGTATAATTCATCACCACTGCTTTATCCAAATAACCTGCTGCTAACCACACGTCCCATTCCTGAAAATAACGTTCACGCGCCTGGTATAGGTTTGGCTTCACTGCGGCAGATAATTCTACCCCTGGCCGAACTGTTTCAATAAGGTTTTTAGTTTCACGAACTAAATCTGTGATTGCTTTACGGCGATGGTCATTCCATTCTAATACACCCGACGTTTCTTCTGGTGGATAAGCCTTCATGCCATTATACCTTTGGAAATAGGCAATAGCACCAGGATTTTGACCGTATTCAGAATCATGAAATCGGACATAATCTAAGTGTAAACCATCCAATTCATAATTTTCGATTAAATCTCTAAAAACTGTCAATAGATAAGAATTTACTTTAGGATGATTAGGCGAAAGATAAAATCCTTCATTCCCATTTTTACCACTATTAAAATTTTGCATTTCCTCTGAGATATTAATCTGCATCTGTTTATTTTGATCGATCCACTCTGGATGGGAATAAAATAAATGATCATCTTGAATTGGTTTCAAGCGTGATGACCATAGCAAATAAGTATTCACCCAAGCATGCACATGGATACCTTTTTCTTTCGCCCTAGGAATCAAATATGCTAGGGGATCAAAATTCGCATCATTAATAAGTTGAGATTTAGGAACAATCATTGAATTATAATAAGCGTCTCCCCTCCCACGGACTTGTACCAAAATATGGTTGAACCGATTTAAAGTAGCAAAGTTGATCATCTGGTTTATACTGGACTTACTAGTAAGAGTATTGCGAACTACCCATAGATATCGTTGTTCAAATTCACCCTTTTGTAATAAATCGGATGCCCAGTTCACGGAAAAAAGAAGGGCAACGGAAACCGCTGCCCTTAAGAAGAATAGTTTAGATTGGTTTTTCAACGAATTGTTATTCAGATACTTCAGCCACTTCTACTGCATCAGCATGTTCAAAATCAACAAATTCTATTAAAGAAACAGATGCACGATCATTATCACGAAAACCAAGCTTAATGATTCGAGTATACCCGCCACTCCGTTCGGTATACAATGGCGCAATTTCATGTATCAATGAATAGGCCACTTCTTTCCTCGGAAGTTTTTTAGCAATTTGACGAATCGCATTAAGATCACCTTTTTTAGCCTTTGTGATTAAGGGCTCGATAAAGGTTCGTAATTCTTTTGCCCGAGAATCTGTTGTTTTTATTCTCTTATGCTCGATAAGATTCGCAGCCAAGTTGCGTAACATAGCCTTTCGATGGGAAACACTTACTCCAAGTTTCCGACCTTTTTTCTGGTGTCTCATATTTAAATCAAACTTCTAGTTTCAAATATTTATCTACATCCATGCCAAAACTGATACCCATTTCGTCAAGTTTTTCAACCAGTTCTGTAAGGGATTTGCGACCGAAGTTTTTATACTTCAACATTTCACTTTCTTCTTTGCTAACCAATTCATAGATATACTTGATTCCAGCAGCTTGAAGACAGTTATGACTACGAACAGATAATTCCATTTCATCAATAGTTAAGTTTAGCAAGTTGCGTATCTTGATTACTTCTTCGCTAATTTGTTCAGTTACTTCCAAAACTTCGGGTTTTGCTAACGCTTCTACTAAGCGAAGATGATCTATTAATACAGTTGCTGAATAACTGATAGCATCCTGGGGAGTAACAGATGCATCAGTTTCCACTTCAACATTAAGAATTTCAATAGGATCTTTTGCACCGGGAACAGGTTGGACATTGTAAGTCACTTTGGTTACTGGATTGAAAATACTATCAATTGCCAATGTTCCTATAGGCGCATTGGGTAACTCATTATCTTCTGAAGGAACATATCCTTTACCCACACCGATTCTAATTTCTAGCTCTATCGAACTTTTGGCATTGATTTCGGTTATATAATGATCTGGGTTTAATATTTCAAACTGATCAGTGGCAGCTTGAATATCTGCAGCGGTAAAAACATGCTTCCCTTTTAAGCGGATTTTTACGTTATCAACTTTTGAATCAGACAATTTGAAACGAACACCCTTAAGGTTTTGAACAATATCCGCCATATCATCCTTCACACCAGAAATAGTTGAAAACTCATGAAGGACGCCTTCGATTTTTACATTGGTAATTGCAGCACCTGGTAGGCTAGTAAGCAATACACGGCGAAGTGCATTCCCAACTGTAACACCATAACCCCTTTCCAAGGGCTGAATACTGAATTTACCATAAGTGTCTGTAAGAGATTTATCTTCTGTTTTTATTTTTAAATTATTTTCTTTAGCCATAAGATTATGTTTCCCTATATTTATTTTGAATAAAGTTCCACCACCAATTGTTCATTGACTGTAAGTGCCATTTCATCCCGTTCAGGAACAGCCAAAAAAGTACCAGTCATTTTTGCCTTGTCCAATTCTAACCAGGGGAGTTCAATATCACCTTTTATTCTTTTCATAGAATTAATAATAACGTCCATTTTTTTTGAACCATCACGAACATGAATGATATCACCCGGTTTTAAAGAAGAAGAAGGATAATTGCATTTTCTATTATTTAACAAAAAGTGTGCATGACTAACTAATTGGCGAGCTTGCGCGCGCGTTGAAGCCAGACCAAGACGGTAAACAACATTATCTAATCTGCATTCGAGCAATTGAAGCAAATTGGTTCCTGTTTCACCCGTCATTTTTTCTGCTTTATGAAAATAATTCCGAAATTGGCGTTCCAACAATCCATACATTGCCTTGATCTTTTGTTTCTCCTGTAACTGAATGCCATAGTTGGATGGACGACGCCGACGTTTTGCACCATGTTGTCCAGGTGTATATGGCTTTTTATTTAGAAGAGTATCATACTTTGGATTACCAAAAATGTTTTCCCCAAATTTTCGAACTAGCTTGCCTCTAGGTACAGTTGATTTTGCCATTGATATCTCTTTTTTTAAACACGTCGCCTTTTTGGCGGACGACAACCATTATGTGGTAATGGTGTAACATCACGGATAGAAGTGATTTCTAATCCAGCAACCGATAATGCTCTAATCGCTGATTCACGGCCAGAACCTGGACCTTTTACTTGCACCTCTATTGTCTGCATACCCATAGAAATGGCTTCCTTTCCTGCCTTTTCTGCTGCCAATGTAGCCGCAAAAGCAGTACTTTTTCTTGATCCTTTAAATCCACTTGTTCCTGCTGTTGACCATACCACGACATTCCCAAATTTATCTGTTAAGGTAATATGAGTATTATTAAAGGTAGCCTTTATATGCGCAATACCAGCAACATCAACCGATTTTTTCTTCTTTTTCTTTTTAATTTCTTTAGATGGTTTAGCCAATGAATTACCTACACTTTCTTACCAAGTCCAATTGTACGACGTTTACCTTTTCGAGTTCTAGAATTTGTTTTAGTTCTTTGGCCGTTTACTGGCAATCCCCGACGATGCCTTAACCCCTGATAACAACCAATATCTCTTTTGCGCTTAATATCCATGGAAACTTGAGTCCGATTTTCACCTTCCACTTTAATTTCGAGCGCTGTTATAGCATCTCGAATAGATGCCACTTTATTATCTGATAAATCTTTTATTCTTGTTTCCTTATCAATTTTTGCATATTCACAAATACGATTCGCTGTAGTTAATCCAATTCCATGGATATAACATAACGAATAGGCGATTTTTTTATCGCGAGGAATATCTACACCTGCTATACGTGCCACAAAACTCTCCTAACCTTGTCTCTGTTTATGTTTTGGATTTTGACAAATCACCATTACTACACCTTTCCGACGGACAATTTTGCATTTCGCACAAATCTTTTTAACTGAAGATCTTACTTTCATAACGCTCTACTTATTTCTATAAGTAATTCGACCTCGGTTTAAATCATATGGTGAAATTTCTAATTTCACCACATCACCTGGCAAAATTTTGATGTAATGCATTCGCATTTTTCCACTTATATGAGCCAATACTTCATGGACATTATCACCAATTTCGACCTCAACACGAAACATGGCATTAGGAAGTGTTTCTTTAATGATTCCTTCCGCTTCTATGGCTTGTTCTTTAGCCATTCGCTGCCTCTTTTTTGCTCAAGATAATTGGGCCATTAGAAGTGATTGCAATTGTATGTTCAAAATGAGCTGAAGCCTGACCATCAACTGTACGAATCGTCCAGCCATCCGAATCTGTTTTCACTTCTTTGACACCTAAATTAATCATTGGTTCAATTGCAATACACATACCTTCACGTAGCTTATATCCCTGTTTTGGCAGTCCATAATTCGGAATTTGCGGTTCTTCATGTAGTTCAGTGCCAATACCATGTCCAACCAATTCACGAACAACAGAATAACCAAATCCTTCAACATAAGATTGAATCATATGCCCAATGTCAGATACAAAATTACCTGGTATCGCTTTCTCAATCCCTTTTATAAGTGATTTTTTAGTGATCTCCATCAATTTTCTTTTTTCATCCGAAACATTCCCAACAGCAAAAGTTCTAGCATGATCACCATAATATCCATCTTTTTCCGCCCCACAATCGATACCAACAATCTGTCCTTCTTGAAGTCGACGATTATTAGGTATTCCATGGACTACTTCATCATCTACGGATACACAAAGTGTTGCAGGGAAACCCATATATCCTTTAAAGGCAGGGCGCGCCCCACATGAACGAATAAAATCTTCCGCTTTTGCATCTAAATCGATAATTCGAGTACCAGATTTTACGTATTCAGTGAGCATATCAAGTGTATCTGATACAATCTGACAACTTATACTAATTAATTCAATTTCCCGTTTGGTTCTTATGTGGACCATTACATTCGTCTCCGACCACGGATTTTACCCTTACTTAAAAATCCGTCATAATGACGGCTCATCAGATGCGACTCTATTTGTTGCAAAGTATCCAATGCAACACCAACTATTATCAACAAACTTGTACCACCAAAAAATGATGCCAAATCATAACTTATATCCATGGTTTGCATCAATATATATGGAAATATTGCAACGAAAGCCAGTGCAAAAGATCCAGGTAAAGTTACCCGGGACAAAATATTATCTATATACTCCGCTGTTTTTTTCCCTGGGCGAATACCCGGAATAAATCCACCATGTTGTTTCATCTGCTGAGAAACCTGGGTTGGATCAAATGCAATTGCGGTATAAAAATAGGTAAAAAATACAATCATCAATCCGAAAACGAACCAATAAAATGGATGGTCAAACGAAAACCAACGCATTACACCTTGCATAAATTCACTTTCACTAAAAAAAGTGGCAATTGTACTTGGTATGAACATGATAGATTGAGCAAATATAATTGGCATCACACCCGCTGTATTGACTTTCAACGGAATGTGAGTGGATTGCCCACCATATACTTTTCTACCCACAACTCGTTTAGCATATGAAACTGGTATTTTTCGTGTACCTTGTGTTAATAATACAACAAAAGCGATAACAGCAAACATAATACCAATAAGGATCACTTCACTGAGAATACCACGGACCCCTTCACTTATCAAGGTAATTTCGGTTACGATCACATTTGGAACGAGAGAAACAATTCCAACCATTATAATCAAAGAAATTCCGTTCCCAATTCCCCTTTCTGTAATCCGTTCACCCATCCACATCAAAAGTATAGTCCCCGTAACCAGACTTACCATACCAGTAAAAATGAATCCAAATCCTGGATTAATTACTACTGATTGCCCTCCAGCAGACATGGAAGGTAAAAATATGGCCACAATTCCATAGGCCTGCATACTAGAGATTAAAACTGTCAAATAACGTGTCACCTGGGTAATTTTTTTACGTCCAGCCTCACCTTCTTTCTGTAACCTTTGGAAATAAGGAACAACGGTACTCATAAGCTGGATAATAATGGAGGCTGAAATATATGGCATAATACCTAATGCAAATAGGGTTGCCTTTTCAAATGCACCACCAGCGAAAAGATTATACAAACCAAATAGAGTGTTTTGCATTCCTTGGAAGGCAGCTGCCAATACATCCCCATCTATTCCAGGTATTGGAATATGGGCACCAAGTCGTACAGAAATTAATACGCCCAGTGTAAATAGAATTCGCCTTCGGAGTTCTGGAATTGCAAATATATTTTTAAATTTATCAATCATTGCTCAATTACTACTCCGCCGACTTTTTCAATTTTTTCTTTTGCTGACATACTAAAACAACTAGCAGTAACACTCATCTTTTTCGTTATTTTGCCATTGCCTAATATTTTAATTGGTCTCAAAGCATATTTCACTAGCCCGTTTTCCTTTAAGACATTTGCATCAATGGCGTCTATATCGAGATTTTCTAGCGCAGAAACATTAACTAATTGATATTCTTTTTTAAATAAAAAATTTGAAAAACCACGTTTTGGAACACGGCGATGCAGAGGCATTTGGCCACCTTCAAACCAAGGACGATGTTTTGACCCGGAACGAGAATGATATCCTTTTTCTCCCCGACCAGCATTTCTCCCTAAACCAGAGCCATTTCCACGTCCTACGCGTTTTTTACTATGCGTAGCGCCTTTTTTCGGTTTTAATTCACCTAGTTTCATTATTTTTCTTTAACCTGGACTAAATAATCTACGCGATTGATCATTCCTCTCAACACTGGTGAGTCCACATGTTCTACGGTATGATTAATCTTTCGTAATCCCAAAGCTTTTAAAGTGGCTTTTGCTTTCTGCTTATATCCAATTGGACTTTTTATCTGTGTAATCTTTATTTTTTTTTCTTTGGCCATCATTAATTAAACACTTCTTTAATTTTTATTCCTCGTTTACTGGCCACACTTACTGCATCTTGTAAATCTGTCAATCCTTTCATGGTTGCTTTGGCCAAATTTAAAGGATTGTTCGATCCAAATCGTTTTGTCAAGATATTATAAATGCCAACTTGCTCCATTATTGCTCGTACAGCAGCCCCGGCAATAATTCCAGTACCTGGAGCAGCTGGTTTAAGCATCACTTTGCATGAACTGTAGCGAGAAATAATTTTATGAGGAATAGTCTTGTTCACCACTGGTATTTTTACAATATTCTGCTTTGCATTTTCCTTACCTTTATTAATAGCAGACATCACTTCACCGGCTTTTCCTTGGCCAATACCAACATGGCCATTTCCGTCTCCAACAACCACTAAAGCACCAAAACGGAATTTTCTTCCACGTGAAGTTACCTTCGATACACGGGTTACACGTATAACAGCTTCTTCTTTCAGATCCAATTCTGCTGGGTTAATCATTTTAATAACTATCCTTTAAAATTTTAGACCGGCTTCTCTTGCAGCATCAGCTACTGCTTTTACCCGACCATGGTAAGGGTATCCATTTCTATCAAACACAACTTTTTTAACTTTATTTTTTAGTGCATTATTTGCAATGGCAGTTCCAACTATTGTACTGATTTTCATTTTAGAATCGGCTTTTGCTACTTCTTTCAACATATTATTATCCATAGAAGAGGCTGAAGCCAATGTTCTTCCGTTTAAATCGTCGATTACTTGAGCTCGGATATGTTTACTTGACCGATAAATAACCAAGCGTGGTCTTTCTGGATTACCAATATTATTTCTTTTACTGCGATTGCGCCTGCGCTGATTTCGTAAACGTGTAGCTGATAATTTTTTCATTACGTATCTATACCGCCTACAGTTTTACCTTGTTTTGAACGCACATATTCATTTTTATAACGAATACCTTTTCCCTTATAAGGCTCAGGTTTTCGGAATGAACGAATCTTTGCTGCAACTTCTCCAACCAACTGTTTATTTATTCCAGAAATTGTGATTTCAGTTTTATTAGCTGTTATTTCGATTCCTTCCGGTGGTTCAAAATAAATATCATGAGAATATCCAAGCTGCAAAACGAGATATCTCCCCTGCATATTCGCTTGGTATCCTACACCTCTAATCTCTAATTCTTTAGAAAATCCTTCCAAAACTCCTATTATGCCATTGGCAATCAATTGACGTGTTGTGCCATGCAATGAACGATGTAGACGCAAGTCGGAAGGTCGTTCAATTGTAATGGATCCATTTTCCTGTTTCACAGCCATATCTTTATGAACTAAAATTTCCAGACCACCTTTCGGACCTTCAATATCAATACCTACGCCATCAATACTTACACTGACGCTTTCTGGAACTTCTATAATCTTTTTACCAATTCTTGACATCAATCATTACCAAACATTGCACAATATCTCGCCACCAACTCCAAGACGTTTAGCTGCTTTATTAGATATGACACCTTTGGAAGTAGATAAAATTGAAATACCTAATCCATCTAACACGCGAGGAATTTGATTCTGCCCCACATATACCCGAAGACCAGGTTTACTAATTCGTTCGATCCCAGAAATAACAGCTTTTCCATGATAATCATATTTTAGAAAAACTCGTACAAATGATTTCACACCATTATCAATAAACATAAAATCTTCGATATATTTTTCTTCTTTTAATACAAAAGATATACGTTTTTTCATATTAGAAGAAGGGACGTCAACAAATCGTTTATCCACTGCCATGGCGTTACGAATTCTGGTGAGCATATCAGCAATTGGATCAGTCATTGACATATCATATACCTCTATTACCAGCTTGCCTTTGTGACTCCGGGGATTTCCCCCTTCAGAGCCATTTCTCTAAAACAAATACGACAAAGACCGAATTTTCTCATATATCCATCAGGTCGACCACAGTTAAAACAACGATTGTATTCTCGTGTACTAAATTTTGGTTTTCTTTTTGCCTTTACAATAAGTGATTTTCTAGCCATTAAGCTGCCTCAACAATTTCTTCTTGCTTCGTGGGTATTTCCCGCAAAGGAAGGCCCATTAATTTCAACAGCCAATAAGATTCTTCATCTGTTTTAGCTGTTGTTATTAAAGAAATATCCATGCCACGGATACTATCAATTTTATCATAGTCAATTTCAGTAAAAATTATCTGTTCTTTTACACCAAAAGAATAATTCCCATTCCCATCAAATGATTTAAAAGAAAGTCCTCGAAAGTCGCGGGTACGCGGAAGAGCAATACTAATTACCCTTTGCAGAAAATCATACATACGATTTCCGCGTAGGGTAACTTTACACCCTACAGGAAATCCTTTTCTGATTTTAAAATTAGATATGTCTTTTCGCGATTTTGTCACAACAGGTTTTTGACAAGATATAGATGTTAATTCTTCAATCGCACTTTCTAATTTTTTAGGACTATCCTTAGCATCCCCAATCCCCATATTAATGGAAATATGAGTAATACAGGGTACTTCCATTATATTACTGTACTTGAAGCGTCCCATCATGTCAGCAACGACTTCATCTTTGTATTTTTTTCGAAGAGCAGAAATAAATTGTGTATTATTCTTAGTAGCCATTAGTCTTAACCAATCTCTTCACCGGTTTTACTGGCAATACGCACTTTTAAACCACTTTCTAATTTTTTATATCCAATTCGAGTAGTACGACCATCATGGACAACCATGACATTGGAAACATGCAATGTGCCTTCTCTTTCAACGATCCCGCCCTGGGGATTTTCTTGAGAAGGACGTGTATGGCGCTTAATAAAATTGACACCTTCGACAATGACACGTTCTTTCTTTGGAAAAACATGTAGAACTTTTCCTTCTTCTCCTCGATTATTTCCGCTCATTACACGGACAGTCATTCCCTTTTTAATATGCATTAAAGAACCTCCGGTGCCATCGATACAATTTTCATATACCCATTTTCGCGGAGTTCACGACCGACAGGGCCTAATACACGTGTTCCCCGTGGTTCACCGGCAGACGTCAATAACACGGCAGCATTATCATCAAAACGGATGTATGATCCGTCAGATCGTCGTACTTCTTTACTTGTCCTTACAACAACGGCACGGGTTACTTGCCCTTTTTTAACCATTCCACCTGGAATAGCTTGTTTCACTGTCGTAACAATAAGATCACCAATAGTAGCATAGCGCCGCTTACTACCACCCAGAACTTTGAAGCACATGACTTCACGCGCACCTGAATTATCTGCTACTTTTAGTCTTGTTTCCTGCTGAATCACAACAACTATCCAATCTTTACGGATTCGCGTATAATTTCTCTGACAATCCAACGTTTTCTTTTGCTCATTGGTCTAAAGGGACTAATTCTCACTATATCACCTATTTTTGGTTCTACAGATTCAACATGCACCATATACTTTTTAAACTTTTTAACAAATTTGCTGTATACAGGATGTGGAATTTTGCGCATCACTTGTACGATAACAGTTTTTTCCATTTTGTCGCTTACAACTTCTCCGACCATGCTCTGTCTGTTTTTTTCACCCATAATTAATTTTCATCCTTTTCACCACGGAGACCGAGATTAAATTCTTTTATAATTGTCTTTAACTGAGCGATTTCTTTTTTCAAATGCTTAATTTGAATTGGATTTTCAAGCTGCTGCAATGCTTTCTGGAAGCGCAAATTTTGCAATGATTCCAAATTGTCATGTAATTTTGTTTCAATATCAATCAAAGTTAAATCGTCTAAATCTCGTCTTTTCATTATAGTTCCCTACGACCGACAACTTTTGTTTTGATGGGGAGTTTATGCGCTGCATTATGAAATGCTTGCTCAGCTCCTTTGCGATCAACACCTTCAATTTCAAACAAAATACGCCCCGGTTTTACAACTGCTACCCAATATTCAGGAGTACCCTTTCCTTTACCCATACGAGTTTCAGCTGGTTTCTTGGTTACGGGTTTATCAGGAAAGATACGAATCCACATTTTTCCAATTTTACGAACTACACGCGAAATTGCAACACGGCAAGCTTCAATTTGACGGCTAGTTATCCAGCCAGCCTCCATAGCTTTTAATCCATAACTGCCAAAAGCTACATAATCACCACTTTTAGCCATTCCTCTACGATTACCACGGTGATGCCTGCGAAATTTGGTTTTCTTTGGTTCTAACATAAATAATTATCTCGAGGATTCGCCATTACAAATCCAAACTTTAATACCAATAATACCATATTTTGTATACGCTTCAGTTAAAGCATAATCTATATCGGCACGAAGCGTGTGCAACGGAACACGTCCTTGTGCAAATTTCTCACTTCTTGCAATTTCATTCCCACCTAAACGACCAGCAACATTAATTCGGATACCATCTGCACCCATTCGCATGGTAGATTGTATCACTTTATTAACTACACGACGGTAAGAAATTTTTTTTGTTAGCTGGTGAGCAATGTTTGAACCAACCAAGGCTGCATCCAATTCTGGCCTCTTGATTTCCGAAATATTTACTTGAACATTTCTTTTTTCCCTCAATTTGGCATCGTGTTTTTCCGTCAGCTGTTTCATTTCATCTTTTAAACGGTTGACTTCTTCACCACCTTTACCAATAACAATTCCTGGGCGCGCAGTATGAATAGTGATTGTCACGGTTTTTGTTGTACGACTAATTTCAACTTTTGCAATGCCGGCATTGGGTAACCGAGCTTTTATATATTTTCGAATTCTAGAATCTTCTTCTAATCCAAATGCAAATGAATCACCTGGAAACCACGTGGAACTCCAATTTTTCTTCACTTGAAGCCTAAACCCTATAGGATGTGTTTTTTGACCCAATTAGCCCCCCTCTAATTTTTATCGTCCGAAACAACGATTGTCAAATGACTCGTTGGCTTATTTAATCTTGAGATACGACCCATGGAAGCCGCACGGAACCTTTTCATATGCGGACCTCCATCAGCATAGCATTCTTTAATATGTAATCCTTCTGTATTAACTTCAATTTCCTGAGCCAGATTCATCAAATTTGCTATAGCTGAACGTACTGTTTTTTCAATTTGAACCGATGCTTTCGCCTTAGAAAAATGGAGATAATTTAATGCGTCTTCAACTGCTCGACCACGGACTTCATCTAAAATTATACGGATTTTTCTAGGAGACTGACGAATATGACGTGTTATTGCTTTTGCTTCCATATTTGTCAATTTTTTCTATCACCAGAGTGTAATCTAAAAGTTCTTGTTGGGGCAAATTCACCAAGTTTATGTCCCACCATATTTTCATAAACAAATACAGGAATAAACTTATTTCCATTATGAACTGCAAAAGTATGACCTACAAAATCAGGGGTAATCATGGAACGTCGAGACCAGGTCTTTATCACCTTTTTTTTACCGCCTTCATTCATTTTTTCAACTTTCAATTGAAGTTTTTTATCTACAAATGGTCCTTTTTTCAAGGAACGGGCCATTCTATTTTCTCCTCATTATTATATGATCATTAGATTTTTTATTCTTTTTACGAGTTTTATATCCTTTTGTTGGTTGTCCCCATGGCGAAACTGGATGACGACCGCCCGATGATTTACCTTCACCACCTCCATGTGGATGATCAACCGGGTTCATTACTACACCACGTACAGTTGGGCGTTTACCTAACCAACGACTCCGCCCTGCTTTTCCAAATATAACCTGTTCATGAGATTTATTTCCAACTTCACCAATAGTAGCTAAACAATTTTTCCGTACCTGGCGAATTTCACCAGAAGGCAATTTCAATGTTGTAAAATCATCATCGTGCGCCATGATTTGCGCTGCTGCACCTGCACTACGTACCATTTGGCCACCACGACCTGATTCTAATTCTATATTATGGACAAACATACCCGTGGCAACTTTATGTAAAGGTAGTGCATTCCCAAGTCGAAGAGGTGCATTATCACCTGAAATAATTTCGTCTCCAACTTTAATCCCAAAAGGCGCTAAAATATAGCGTTTTTCTCCATCAACATAATTCAACAGCGCAATATTGGCTGAACGATTTGGATCGTATTCAATTGAAGTAACTTTTGCAGGAATATCAAATTTATTTCGTTTAAAATCAATAATACGATAACGGCGACGGTGTCCACCACCACGATGCCGGACAGTCATCCGGCCTTTATTATTACGACCACCGGACTTACGCAACGCAACAGTAAGTTTTTTTTCAGGCGTATTTTTAGTAATATCGACGAAATCGGGTCGTGTTGCAAAACGGCTACCAGGTGTAGTTGGCTTAAGGCTTCTTATACCCATTATTCTACTACTTCCCCTCTAAGTAGATCAATTGAGTGACCTTCTTTCAATGTAATAATAGCTTTTTTCCAACTAGAGCGTTTTCCATGTGTACGAATCGTACGTCCACCACTTCTTACGGTCATTTGTTTGTCTTTTCCCGAACGATTCATTGTAGCAATCTTTTTGACTTCAACATCAAATTTTTCTTCAATAGCTCGTTTGATTTCTATCTTATTTACACCTCTCATTACCTGAAAAGCATACTTCAGCTCCGCCTCTTCAAGACGGCTCATTTTTTCCGTAAATAATGGGCGAATAATTGTTTTTTGGTAAGACATTAGGATTTTACCATTAGTTGTTCATTCAAAAATGACAAACCTGCCTCTTCGACTAGAAGCACTTCACAGTCTAAAAGATCGTAGGTACTGGCAGAATTTGCTTCAACCACATACACGTTTGGAATATTACGGGCTGCTAAAAATATTTTTTCATCAAAAGAAGAAACCAATACAGTAACTTTTTTCCCTTCAAGGTTTAGTGACTGTAATACTTGTATGAAGTCTTTTGTTTTTGGTGAGGATACAGAGATTTCATCAACAACAACCAAATCTCCGCTACTAGCTCGATGGGATAATACAGAACGTCGAGCTAATCGTTTCATTTTTTTTGGTAACCTAGTTTCATAACTATGAGGTTGTGGGCCAAAAGTAATACCACCACCTCTCCATATTGGAGAACGTATTGTACCAGCACGGGCAACACCCGTTCCTTTTTGTTTGAATGGCTTTTTACCACCACCTTTTCTAGCAGATCGATTTTTTGCAGCATGAGTCCCTTGACGACTATTTGCCAATTCTGCCACGACAGCTTGGTGGACTACACTTTCATTTGGCTTAATTCCAAATACAGAATCGTCGACTGTTATCGTCGATCCTTTTTTACCATCTTGCTTTAATACATTAAACTTCATTTTTACTTTGTAATATAAATAATTCCATTTTTAGCTCCAGGAATGGCGCCTTTTAAAAACATTCGATTATTATCCAAGTCAACAGAAACAATTTGAAGGTTACGAACCGTCACATGCTTATTTCCATGTTGACCTGCCATTTTCATTCCTTTGAAAACACGGGATGGATCGGAAGCTTGCCCAATAGATCCGGGCGATCTTGGATGTTCCCTTTGACCATGGGTTTTAGGACCACCACTAAAACCATGACGTTTCATAACACCAGAAAACCCTTTACCTTTC
>LUMJ01000160.1_pt1 | contig 23304 bp, 16 predicted proteins | sample 729631 | NCBI WGS metagenome assembly LUMJ01 (sample SAMN03860266, study PRJNA289734) | marine metagenome | biome: seawater column; feature: ocean; material: water; isolation source: Red Sea water column Station 22 - depth 500m | place: Saudi Arabia: Red Sea | collected 2011-10-15 | depth 500 m
TCTTTTTTTGCTGGAAAAATTGATGTTTTGTTATGCACAACAATTATTGAGTCCGGCCTTGATGTTCCAAACGCAAACACAATAATTATAAACGGTGCGCACAGCTTTGGGCTTTCTCAGCTTTACCAAATTCGTGGGCGGGTTGGTCGTAGCGATCGCCGCGCTCACTGTTATCTCTGTGTTCCCCGGGGCCTACAACTGTCCTCTGATGCGCGTGAGCGTTTAAAAACAATTGAATATTATTCTTCGCTTGGGTCGGGATATAATATTTCAATGAAAGATCTGGAAATTCGGGGCGCTGGCAATCTTTTTGGCTATGAACAAAGCGGTCAAATTTCAAAGGTCGGCTTTGTGCTTTACAGCAAAATGCTTGAGGAGTCTCTCCTAGATCAGCGGTCGCCCGGTCGCGATCGGGAGGGAGAAAAGCCCTCCCTTGTTTTTTCTGGGCCTGCGCACATTGACCGCGAATATGTGCCCCGCGTTCAAGATCGACTTTCTTTTTACCAAAAAATTTCTGAAGCTCGGTCTCCTCAACAACTAGACCTCGTGTGCGAAGAGCTTCGCGATCGCTTTGGTCCAATCGCCCCCGCCACAAAAAACCTTATAAAAACATCTTTGGTTCAAAGCTTGTTTTACTCTGGCCCAATTAAAAAATGTGAAATTAATTCTTCGTCCGCTTCTTTCTATCTTTCTGAGGCCCCCCAAGGGCTAGGCCCAAAACAGTTTGTTGTTGTTCTAAAAAAAGCATTAAAAAGTTTTTTGTGTCCTAATAAACGTTCTCTTTGTAATTTTATACATGGTTAAACTTTTGTTATTTAGCTGTTTTGTTTGTTCCTCCCGCATTGCATGCCGCTATTTTATTAAGGGCTTGCGGTTTTCTGGTTTTTTTATTGTTTATGTTTTTCTGCTCTCTTTTTCTTACCCACAAGCGGCAGAAGCAAACACATCCGCGGATGAGCCGCTTACAATAAAAGAAGGTTCTCATCTTCAGGACATTGATGGTCTTGCGGCAATTGTGGGGGACAAAACAATTTTAAAAAGTGACATAAACCAAACGCTGGCCATGGCAATTTTCCAGCGCCAATTAAATCCCCAAAGGGACATTGCTAAAATCGATGCTCTAAAAAAAGAGATTGTCGCGTCAATTATTAATCGCAAGGTTGTTTTAATTATGGCCGAGCTCGACTCTGTTGAAGTAAACGATAAAGACGTTGATCGCGCCTTGGACGATCAGGTCAACAATATTATTGCACAGGCTGGTGGGGAAGAGGCCGCTGAAAAAGCCCTTGGCCAACCAATCCGCACCTTTCGCAGAGAATATTGGTATGAAATAAAAGACATGATGATCACACAGCAATATCAGCGCGAGCTAATAGGAAAAATCTCTGTCAACAAAGATGATGTTCGGGCTTTTTTTAAACTATATAGAGACAGCATTCCCCCTTTTCCAACGGTGGTAAAGATGCGACACCTTCTTACAAAAATAGAGCCCAACCAGGCCCAAATAAACAAAACAAAAGAACTTTTAACTGGGCTCAGAAAAAACATTTTAGAGGGAAAAGAAACTTTTGAATCTCTAGCTTCTCAATATTCACAGGATCCGGGTTCGAAAAACACCGGTGGGTCCCTTGGGTTTGTTCGGCGCGGAAACCTCGTCACGCCATTTGAAGCCGTCGCCTTCACTCTCAAGCCTGGAGAAATCAGCCTTCCGGTTAAAACAGAACACGGTTATCATATAATTGAAACCCAAGAAGTCCTGGGAGAGAGAATAAAGGTGCGCCACATATTATTAAGCCCGCCCGTTACAGACGAAGACGAAACATTGGCTTATAATAAATCTCTTTCCCTAAAAGACTCATCATCTACGTTGGTAGATTTTATATCTATGGTTAAGTCTCACTCTATGGACGACCAAACGAATACTGCCGGTGGCAGCCTTGGGTGGATTGATCCAATCAACTACCCCGTTCAAGAGTTTGGGGCTGTAATTGGTCAAATTAACCCCAACGAGTGTGCTGGGCCAGTTCGCTCTGAATACGGGTATCACTTGTTGTGGATAGAGGCAACAAAGCCCGGTGGCCGGCCAGACCTGTCAAAACACTGGAATCAAGTGGAGGCCCTTGCGTTAAATAAAAAGAAAAGTGACTGGTTTAATGCTTGGGTAAATCGGGCGAGTAAAAATTTTTACATCAACATTTTCAATTAATTCTTTTTTTCTTTTTCCTAAGCCAGTTTTTCAACAAAAATATCCACAATAAATTTTTTAAAACAAAACCCGGCTATTAAACTTGTTTTTACAGCAAAACTTAACGTTTTTCAACAAAAAGACTATGGTTTTCCACATCAAGCTCCAGGTGACTTTTTTTCCCTAAACATCGAATCTGCTTTACTTTCTGTTTGTCTTTTATCTATTTCTTCTACTTTTTCCACACTATAATAAATAATATCTTTAATCTTTAATCTTTCATAATAAATATAAAACCAGTTTTCCTGACGGAAAAAGGCTTGTTAAAACACACCAATTTCGGTAATGTCGTTTAACCTTTTAACAAACAAATTTTCCATTAAATCCACATTTATTCTTTGGAAGAAGCATGAAAATTTCAACCTCGAAAACAGAGCTCCAAGCCGCTCTTCAAAAACTTTCTAAAGCAACACCAACGCGCTCCACCTTACCGATTTTAAATAGTGTCCTTTTTGATGCGCAAGAAACGGGTACGGTACTTAGAACCACCGATTTAGAAATAACCATCATTGCAAACCTTCCAGCAAGCATCGAAGAGCCAGGAAGCGTAGCCATCCCCCATCAAACGTTATTAGATATAACAAACGAATCACCAGATGACACTAGGATTACATTAACCGCGAACACAAACAATAAGATTGAAATGGTTACCGATGTTGGCGCGTATGATATTATGGGAAAACCAGCAGAAGAGTTTCCCGTTGTTCCTGAGGTTGACAACCGTAAAAAAACAGGCCTTTCTACGGACGCGTTAAGAGACATGATAAAGAAAGCCTCTTTTGCTGTAAGCCGCGATGAGCTGAAACCAGCCCTAACGGGGGTGTTGTTTCGTTTTAATAAAGACAACTTGACCGCAGTAGCAACAGACGGGCATCGACTTGTGTGTTATAATCGTAGCGATTACAAAGCTGATGAGTATACCGGGGATGTTATTGTACCAAGAAAGTTTTTAGATTTATTGTCTGGCGTTTTAGAAAGAGAAGAAGCAATTCAACTTTGGCTGGGTGAAAACCACATGACAGCCTCTTTAGGGTCAGATATCTATTTTACGCGAATAATAGATGAAAGATTTCCGGATTTTGAAAGCGTTATTCCTAAGGATAACGATAAAGAGCTCACCGTTGATAAAAACATGTTGTTGTCTGCTGTGCGAAGAGTGTCAATTTTTTCTAACAGATCAACGCATCAAATTGCACTTCGACTTACAAAAGACAAAATTCAAATAACAACAGAGGATCCAGAGAAGTCTTCCAAGGCCCAAGAAGAAATAAAGGGAGATTTTAATGGGGACGATTTAGTTATTGGATATAACGCCTCTTATTTAAAAGACATTTTATCACACGTTGAAAGCGACAAGGTCATTGTTAAGCTTAAGACGCCGATTAGTGCGGCCCTTTTTTATCCAGCCAACCAAAAAGAAAAATCAAACCTAACAATGCTACTGATGCCGATTCGCTTGAATGATTAGTTTCACAAGCTCTTATCGGTTATATAGAAAAATGAAAAGAACCCACAAATAGTCGGGCGCTATTATAATAACCGTGCAAGCATTAAAAACCGCAATAAAAATATTTCTAAAAAAATCTGGGCTTGATAAGGGCGTAAAACAAAACACCGCCCTGTTAATCTGGGATGAGGTTGTGGGGGAAAAAATTGCGGAGAACACAAGCGCAGAGAAAGTCGAACACGGAACACTTACAATAAAAGTTGATAATTCGTCTTGGCGCCAGGAGCTTGTTTTTAAGAAGAAAGAAATAATTGATAAGCTGAACAGTAGAATTGGCAAAAAGACCATAAAGGAAATCCGTTTTATATGAGCGAGACAAAAGTTAACATGGGCTATAGCGCAGAAAACATCAAAGTTTTAGAAGGGCTCGAGGCCGTTCGAAAACGCCCCGCCATGTATATTGGAGATGTGGGGCGGCGAGGCCTGCACCACCTCGTTTATGAGGTTGTAGACAACTCAATAGATGAGGCAATGGTTGGGTACTGTAATAAGGTTGTGGTAACTCTCAACCAAAACGGATCTATTACAGTTGAAGACAATGGCCGGGGAATCCCCGTAGACATACATAAGGAAGAAAAAAAACCCGCAGTCGAGGTTGTCATGACGGTACTCCACGCCGGTGGAAAATTTGACAAGGGCTCCTATAAGGTGTCAGGGGGGCTTCACGGGGTTGGGGTTTCTGTTGTAAACGCCCTTTCGGAATGGTTGTGGGTGGAGGTGAAGCGAGAAGGAAAAATTCACCGACAAGACTATAAAATTGGTGAACCACAAAATAAAGTGTCAGTAACCGGAAAGGCAAAAAAATCAGGAACAAAAGTTTGTTTTTATCCAGATACAACGATTTTTAAAACTATTGATTTTGAATATAATATTATTGCGGAACGGCTGCGAGAACTTGCCTATTTAAATAGTGGGTTAGAAATTGTTTTAAAGGATGAACGAACAGAAGAAGGAGAAACAGACCGCTTTAATTTTAAGGGCGGTCTAAGCGATTTTGTAAAATATTTAGATGAACAAAACAACCCGCTCCACAACAAAATTATTACAGTAAACAAATTAAACGGGGAAGTTCCCGTTGATGTGGCAATGAGATATGGAACAACATATAATGACACAATCCTCACCTTTGTTAACAACATCAACACGATCGAAGGCGGTACGCACCTGTCAGGTTTTAGATCAGCATTGACGCGAGCCATGAACAACTACGCCACAAAAAACAATTTGATTAAAGCGAAGAAAAACGAAAAAGTAACACTTTCGGGCGAAGATTTTAGAGAAGGGCTAACGGCAATTCTAAGCGTAAGGGTTGCAGAACCACAGTTTGAAGGACAGACAAAAACAAAGCTGGGAAACGGAGAGGTAAAAGGAGTTGTTGACACAATTGTATATGAAGGAATTTTGGACTTCCTTGAGCAAAACCCATCAGTTGGAAGGCGCATAATTGAGAAAGCGCTCTTGGCTGCAAGAAGTAGAAGCGCGGCAAGAAAAGCGCGAGAACTCATCAGAAGAAAAAGCGCGCTGGGCAGCTCTTCACTTCCAGGAAAACTGGCGGATTGTTCAAACAAAGACCCAAACTTTTGCGAGCTATATTTGGTAGAAGGAGACTCGGCGGGGGGGTCGGCAAAACAAGGAAGAGATCGAAGAACGCAGGCCATCCTTCCCCTTAGGGGAAAGGTTATTAATTCCGAAAAAGCAAGAATTGATAAGCTTCTTTCCAACAATGAAATACAGTCTATCATTACTGCGCTTGGCACCGGTTTTGGCGGGTCAGAAGACGAAAGTGGAGAAAGGTCTCCAGGCGACTTTGATGTTGGAAAAATTCGCTATCATAAAATAATTATTATGACAGACGCAGATGTTGATGGATCTCATATTCGCACACTCCTTTTAACCTTTTTTTACCGGAAAATGAAAGAAATAATAGATGGCGGTTATTTATATATGGCCCTACCGCCGCTGTATCGCATATCCCAGGGGAAAAAAGAAGCATATGCTTTTGATGACAATGAGCGCGACCTTATGATAGAGCGGATGAAAAAAGCGAATAAAAACACGAAGGTTGGAATACAAAGATATAAGGGATTGGGGGAAATGAACCCAGGCCAGCTGTGGGAAACCACAATGGACCCAGAACGTCGAACACTTATGCGCGTTACGGTAGAAAGCGCCGTGGAAGCCGCAGAAACCTTTCAAGACTTGATGGGACACGATGTAGAGTCGCGCAGGAGTTTTATTCAACAAAACGCAGAGTTTGTAGTTAATCTGGACGTATAAAGGAGAGAAAAAGCTTTATGGTTGATTATAGCAGAGACAACACACTACCGCGGGACATTGTGGATGAAATGCGCGAAAGCTATTTAAACTATTCTATGTCGGTAATTGTGTCGCGGGCGCTCCCGGATGTTCGAGACGGTCTTAAACCCGTTCACAGAAGGATATTATATGGAATGAACGAATTAGGCTCGAGCTGGAATCGGCCCTTTAAAAAATGCGCACGGATAGTCGGCGATGTTATGGGAAAATATCACCCACATGGTGATAGTTCGGTATATGACGCGCTAGTTCGAATGGCCCAAGACTTTTCTATGCGCTATGAGCTTGTAGACGGTCAGGGAAACTTTGGTTCTATTGATGGCGACAATGCCGCCGCAATGCGATATACAGAATCAAGAATGACAAAACTTTCCGGAGAAATGCTAAAAGACCTAGAAAAAAACACGGTAGACTGGGGATTAAACTTTGATGAAACACTAAAAGAGCCTACGGTCCTACCAACGGCCGTTCCCGCTTTGTTAATAAACGGGTCAGAGGGCATAGCGGTGGGAATGGCAACTAAAATACCACCACATAATTTAGTAGAAACCATTAATGGTCTTGCGGCATTAATTGATAATGAAGAAATAACCACAGATGGTTTAATGGAGCACATTAAAGGCCCAGATTTTCCGACAGCAGGACACGTAATGGGAATAGATGGGCTAAAGCAGGCATATGAAACAGGGCGCGGAAAAATAAAAATGAGGGCGAGGGCCCACATTGAGACGGCTAAAAACGGCAAAAACAGCATTGTGATTACTGAGGTGACATACCAAACAAACAAAGCAACCTTGGTAGAGAAAATAGCAGACCTGGTTCAACAGAAAAAAATTGTCGGAATTTCTGACCTTAGAGACGAGTCAGATAAAGACGGCATTCGCGTAGTGATAGAAACAAAGAGAGACGCCGTGCCCGAGGTTATTTTAAACCAACTCTATAAACACACACAACTTCAAGACACCTTCGGAATTATTTTACTGGCGCTTTCAAATGGAATCCCAAAGATAATGCCCCTGAAAGAAGTTTTAACAAATTTTGTGGATTTTCGTCACGAAATTGTTGTCCGCCGAACAGAATTTGAGCTAAAGGAAGCAGAAGCGAGAGCACACATTCTTGAAGGCCTCAAAACCGCGCTTGATAATATTGAAGAAGTAATTGCTGTTATACGAGGAAGCAAAGACCCCGCAAAAGCAAAAGAAGGACTAATGAACGGCTTTGGCCTTTCAGAAGTTCAGTCACAGGCCATCTTGGAAATGAGGCTTCAAAAACTTACGGGCCTCGAAGTTGATAAGGTCGTTTCAGAATATAAAGAAACGATAAAAACAATCTCACACTTGAAAGGCATTTTAGAAAGCAAAGCCCAGCGAATGGATATTGTTAAGACGGAACTTTTAGAAATAAGAGATCAATATGGGGACGAGCGAAGAACAGAAATCATACCCGTTTCAACCGAGTTTTCTATGGAGGACATGATAGCAGAAGAAGAGGTTGTGTTAACAATTACACACCAGGGATATATTAAAAGAACGGCCCTTAACACCTACAGAACACAGCATCGCGGAGGCCGCGGCGTACAAGGCGCCATGAGTAAAGATGAAGACTTTGTTGAACATCTCTTTATTGCAAACACACACAACTACATGCTCTTTTTCACCGACCGCGGAAAGTGTTATTGGCTTAAAGTGTATGATATTCCGCAAGGTGGCCGCGCCACCAGGGGCCGCGCTGTTGTAAACTTGATTGGGTGTGATCCGGGAGAAAAAGTTGAGGCTTTTGTAAGCGTGAAAGAATTTGATGATGATCATTACATTGTTATGGCCACTAAAAATGGCATAGTTAAAAAGACGACTCTTTCTGCTTACGGAAACCCAAGAAAAGGCGGTATTTATGCTATAGAAATTCGCGAAGGAGACAAGTTGATTGAGGCGCGAATTACCAATGGAGAACACGACATTCTTTTAGGTACCCGCGCCGGGAAATCAATTCGTTTTTCGGAAAGCAATATTCGCCCTAGTGGCCGCAAAACAATGGGTGTAAAGGGGATTCGGCTAAGCTCGAAAGATGATCGCGTTATTGGTATGCTCGTTGTTAAGAGAGAGGGAACAATTTTAGTAGCAACAGAAAAAGGATATGGCAAACGAACAGATGTTATTCAATATCGCACTCAAAATCGCGGTGGTAAGGGCGTATTAACAATGCGGTGCACAGACAAAACGGGCAAAATGGTCAACATTATGGAAGTTGTGGACTCAGATGATTTGATAGTTATTACCAATTCAGGAGTTTTGATGCGACAACCGGTTGGTGCTATCCGATCAATTGGGCGGGTGACCCAGGGCGTGCGTCTTGTTAAATTAGATGAAGGAGCAAGCATTTCCACAATTACTCGGGTTCTTAGTGAAGAACCAACGACAGAAAAAGATAGCGCACAAATTTCAATCGAAGAAGAAAAAGAAGTCGAGTGAATTTTTCAGAGCGCCTGAAAACAATACAACAAAGAATAGATTTTGCAAGTCGACGGGGTGGCCGTAACCGCCCCGTTGTTATTATAGCGGCAACAAAAGGACGCTCCGCGGGCACTGTTAAGCGCAGCTGCTTGGCCGGAATAAAACACATAGGAGAGAACAGGGTTCAAGAAGCACAAAAAAAATTTGAGAGCATTGAAAAGCGGCCACACGTTACAAAAAGATTTATAGGTACGCTGCAATCAAACAAGGTTAACAAGTGCATAGATTTATTTGACACGATAGATTCGGTGGACTCCATAAGGCTAGCAAAAAAAATAGATAAACGCTCAAAAACGATAGGCAAAACAACCCCAATTCTCTTGGAGGTTAACACGGGAAAAGAAAAACAAAAGCACGGGTTTTGGCCAGACCAAGTTAATGATATGATAATGTGTACGACGCTAAAAAACATTAATGTAAAAGGGCTAATGACGATGGGCCCGCGATCAAAAGACAAAAAAGACACACGGAGCTCGTTTGCTTTGCTTAGAAAAATTAAAGAAAAAATCAATTGTGAAATTGGTGAAAACCAATTGGTAGACCTTTCAATGGGTATGAGCGCAGACTTTGAAATTGGTATAGAAGAGGGCAGCACAATGGTTCGAATTGGAACAGCGCTCTTTGGCCCTAGGCCGACACAAAAATGAAAATATATTTTTGTAGCGCAGCCCTAGCAAAACAAATTAACGTTACCGCCGAGAGCCGGTCTTTTGGGCATAAAAAAGCTACGCTTAGCCAGGCCCTTTTTTTATGGCCGGAACGGTTTCATAAAAACACCCTATCTCCACAGGTTTTTTTAAAGCACAAAACAAAGAAAGAGATCGAAAAACTAATTATAATAGATAGAATACAAAATTGTGATGGAATAAAAAAAATAAACGGCCACATTAATCGCTCAGGAACAAGTTTTCTTATAGCAGAAACACCCTTTAAAGACAGACCAACCTTCCCTGACATGTCAAAAATTTATGGTAAAAGATCGGGCGAAACGGTAATTACTGTTGGTCCAGAGAGGTTTGTTGGAAACGACAATCAAAAAACACAAACAAAATCAGAGGCCCTTGCCCCCATTGCGTCGTTGTGGCACTACCTTGGGGTTTCGCTAGAAGCCTATGGATGTGGTAACAACATTACAAACCCATTAAAATTAATTGAAGGAATAAGCACGGTTGATTAAAACAAAACACATTGTTTTTGTGGTTGTCACTTTTTTGTTGCTTGGGTGTGATGCTCGCAAGGGGAAACGGGCGGAAGCTAAAATAGAACCCAAAAGTAAAAGCCTAGTTTCCGGACAAGCTGTTTTTTCAGAAAAAAACGGAAAAGTAAAAATTGAGATAAGTTTAAACGGCGCTGAGCCAGGCCCAGCCGCAGTTCACCTTCATGGAGTTGGAGATTGTAGCGCAGATGATGCGATGAGCTCTGGCGGACACTGGAACCCAACGCAAGAAAACCATGGAAAATGGGGAGAGCCCCCGTTTCATAGTGGCGACATAGGAAACATAAAAGTTGATGATAACGGCAAAGGAAGATTAACGCTTATTGATCAATATAATAGATGGTCAATTGGTGGACCGCCAGAAACCAACGTGATTGGTCGGGCCATTGTTGTACACCAGGGAAAGGATGACATGAAATCACAACCCTCTGGAGCCGCCGGAAAGAGAACGGGGTGCGGACCTATTATAGTGGTGACGGGTACGACTGAAAAATGAACATAGACCCAAAAAAATACGGTCTGAATACAAGAACTGTTTTGATAGAAAACGAACAAAAAGAGATCATAATAGTAATTAATAGAAAAAGCCGTATAATAATGAAGGATGGAAGAAAAATTTTAGAGAAGGCCCGCAAGATACAACAACAAGAAAATAAAACAATAAGCGTTATAACGGACGCGCCCGTATGTAGCAAAACAAAGCAACATCTTCAAAAAAACGGAATTGAAATTAAAGAGCGTTAATACGCTGGAGAAACAAAGAGAATGTCGAGGCAGTAAGCGCGAAAAAATGTAATTTATATTTTTGATTTAACAAGATAAATTAGACGATGCGAAAAAAAACGAAAGACATTGACCCCCAAGAAACCCAAGAATGGCTAGAGTCAATAGAAGACGCCCTAGAAGAACACGGCAACAAAAGAGCGGGTTTTTTGCTTGAGGCGCTCATTTCTTTTGCGCAATCAAGAGGAGCAAGACTACCGTTCAACACAAACACGCCATTTGTGAACACTATTTTGCCCTCTGACGAGCCGGACTTTCCCGGTGACCGGGCAATGGAGCGGAAAATAAAATCGACAGTGAGATGGAACGCAATGGCAATGGTCACAAAGGCGAACACGGAAACACCAGGGATTGGGGGGCATATTTCAACATATGCGTCTGCAGCTACATTATATGAGGTTGGATTTAATCACTACTTTAAGGGGCCCGAACACCCAAAAGGTAAAGACCTCATTTTTTTTCAAGGCCACGCGTCGCCAGGAATATATGCCCGCTCGTACGTTGAGTGGCGGTTTAACAAGGAAAATTTACACGCATTTCGCAGAGATCTTTCAACCGACGGCATTTCTTCCTATCCACACCCATGGTTAATGCCCAACTTTTGGCAGTTTGCTACGGTGTCTATGGGGTTGGGACCATTAATGGCGGTATATCAGGCGCGTTTTATGCGATACATGATAAACAGAGGCCTTATGAAAGACACAGGAAGAAAGGTGTGGGCATTTCTTGGTGACGGAGAGATGGATGAACCAGAAGCCCTAGGGGGCCTAACGCTTGCATCGAGAGAGAGCCTTGATAATTTGATTTTTGTTGTGAATTGTAATTTGCAACGCTTAGATGGTCCGGTTCGCGGCAACGCCAAAGTTATTCAAGAACTAGAGGGCGCCTTTCGCGGCGCGGGGTGGAACGTAATAAAAGTAATTTGGGGCTCTGATTGGGACACTCTTTTTGAGAAAAAAAACGGCGACGTGCTTCTTCGGCGTATTGAAGAAATAGTAGATGGAGACCTGTTAAAATATGTTGTGGATGGCGGCCCTCTTGTAAGAAAACATTTTTTTGGTAAATACCCAGAATTGACTGAAATGGTAAAAGACTATACAGATGAAGAGCTTGGGAAGCTGAGGGCCGGGGGCCATGATCCCGCAAAAGTATATGCTGCGTATGATGAGGCCGTTAATCACAAAAATCGTCCGACGGTTATTTTAGCGCGGACAGTTAAAGGATATGGTCTGGGAGAAGCTGGAGAAGGCAGGAACATTACTCATCAGCAGAAAAAACTTAACGATAAAGAATTGTTGAAATTTAGAGATCGGTTCAACATTCCTTTAGGAGACAATGAGGCGATGAAAGCGCCTTTTTACAGGTTCGACAAGAAAAGTAAAGAATATAAATATTTGAACAATTGTAGGAAAAAATTGGGAGGGCCACTTCCCTCACGAGAAGACAACGTGCCCCCGATAAAAATTCCCAACATATCTATGTTTCAAGAGCTTTTGAGGGGGACCGGCAAACGAAAAATCTCTACCACGATGGCCTATGTTCGCTTGCTTACGTTGCTCACGAAGGATAAAACAATTGGAGCGCGCATTGTTCCTATAATACCAGACGAAGCTAGAACCTTTGGGATGGACCCCTTGTTTCGACAGCTTGGAATTTATTCAAATCAAGGACAATTGTATGATCCAGTAGATTCCGATCAGTTTTTGTATTATAAAGAAGCGAAAGACGGACAAATTCTTGAAGAAGGAATCAATGAGGCAGGTTCGATTTCGTCTTTTATTGCCGCTGGAATGAGCTACAGTACGCACGGGCAACACATGCTACCTTTTTATATCTATTATTCCATGTTTGGGTTTCAACGAGTGTGGGACTTTATTTGGGCAGCAAGCGACATGAGGGTGCGTGGATTTCTTTTGGGTGGTACAGCAGGAAGAACAACATTGAACGGTGAGGGACTACAACACCAAGATGGGCATAGCCACCTTGCGGCGGCGGCAACACCAAACATAAAAGCATATGATCTTGCATATGCCCATGAAATAGCAACGGTTGTTCACCGTGGAATGCAGGAAATGCTCGAAGAAGGAAAAGATATTATTTACTATCTTACCATTGAGAACGAAAACTATGTTCATCCGGCAAGACCAAAAGGTGTTGCGGAGGATATTATTGCGGGTTTATATAAAATTCACACCACAAAAAACCCAACAATTCGTCTCTTGGGTAGCGGACCCCTTTTGGGCGAAGTGTTGGCGGCAGCTAAACTGCTAAAAAAAGATTGGAATATCGAACCTGGAATATGGAACGTAACGAGCTTTAGTGAGCTGCGGAGAGAGGCCGAAGAAACAGAGAGGTGGAACACAACACACCCAGACAAAAAACAAAAAAAATCTCATTTGGAAAAACGTTTGAGCAAACACGCAGTCCCAACCGTAGCCGTTTCAGACTATGTTAAAATGGTGGCTGAACAAATTGGCCCCTATGTCCCGGGGCCATATTATGCCCTGGGCACAGATGGTTTTGGGCGCAGCGACACAAGGGAAAACCTTCGGCGCTTTTTTGAGGTGGATCGATATTACATTGTTTTAACGGCAGTGAGGGCGTTGGTTCTTGATGGAAAAATGGAAACGACCGCGGTAAAGAAGGCAATGAAGAAATATAAGCTAAGCCCAGAAAAACCAAGTCCGATTACAGTATAGGCGTAAAAAATGATTAAGGAAATATTATTACCAGACCTGGGAGAAGGAATTGACGCGGCTGAAGTAAGCGAGGTTTTGGTCTCTCCGGGAAAAACAATAAAAGCGGATGATATAATTCTTGTTCTTGAATCAGAAAAAGCATCAATGGAAATACCAGCAGAAACAGGAGGAAAGGTGAAAAAAGTGCTGGTTGTTCCTGGGTCGACGGTTGAAGCTGGACAATGTCTAATCACGCTGGAAACAACCGCAAAAAAAACATCAACAAAGAGGGTAAAAGAAAAAACGGAGCAAGTCATTGACGAGCCAAAAACAACAACCGCGTTAAAAAAACCAAGAGCCCCCAAGCGAGAGACAGATAGAGCTTTTGCCGCGCCAGGCGTTCGCCGATTGTCGCGCGAATTAAAGATCGATTTACAAAGCATAAAAGGAACAGGCCCAAAAGAACGTATAACTAAAGAAGATTTACATAGTTTTATTAGAGACAAAATGGAAGGGGCTGGTGAAGCCCCCCATCCCCGCGCTACAGAAATTGATTTTTCTCAATGGGGAAAAATTGCAACTCAAAAGCTAACAAAAATTAAGGGCATAACGGCCAGGCGGATGCAACAGTCATGGCAAACCATCCCACACGTTACACAGTTTGATGAAGCAGATATTACAGACCTTCATGCCCACAGACAAAAACTTAACAAGAACGCAAGTACAAAAAAGCAAAAAGTAACCTTCTTACCATTTTTTATGAAAGCAGCGGCAGATCTTCTTAAGGAAATGCCAGCATTTAACAGCTCCCTTGACCACAGAGAAGAAAATTTAATATTTAAACACTATTTTCATATTGGCTTTGCAGTGGATACACCAGCAGGCCTCATGGTTCCTGTGGTAAGAGACGTAGATCAAAAAAATATTTTCGAAATATCTGCTGAACTGCAAGACCTGGGACAACGGGCTCGAGACAAAAAACTTAAACCAAGCGAATTAAAAGGGGGTACTTTTACGATTTCAAGTCTTGGTGGTATTGGCGGCACGTTTTTTACACCCATTATTGATCCGCCCCAAGTGGCCATTTTAGGGCTTTCAGAGAGTTGGTGGAAAAAAGTTTATGATCACAAAAACAAGACCACTCGCCCAAGATATATTCTACCGTTTTCATTGTCATATGATCACCGCGTGATTGATGGTGCCGCGGCGGCAAGGTTTACCGACAAATACGCAGAAACGCTAGCTAGAACAGATAATTATAAATAACAATTAAATGGCTAAAAAGATAAAAACCGAGTTTGTCGTGATTGGCGCCGGACCGGGCGGTTATACAGCAGCATTTCGCTTGGCGGATCTCGGAAAAAATGTTTTATTAATTGATCGCGACCCAACGCTAGGGGGCGTGTGTTTGAATCGCGGGTGTATTCCTTCTAAAGCCTTATTACACGTTTCGAAAATAATGAATGAAGCAAAAGAACTGTCAAAAGCAGGTGTGGTTTTTGGGAAACCAAAAATTGATTTAGATGCTCTCCGAAGGCAAAAAGATAAAACCGTTAAAAGGCTGGTTATGGGATTGGACCAAATGGCTCGGGCGCGAAAAGTCAAAACGCTAGAGGGGAGCGCAGCCTTTAATTCTAACACAGAATTAATTGTTAAAACAGCCAGCGGAACAACGAGCGTTGCTTTTAAGAAATGTATTATTGCCGTTGGGTCTGTTTCGTCGGGGATTCCTGGGGTCCCAATGGATCACCCATCTGTTCTGACATCAAAGACCGCATTAGAATTAAAAGAGATTCCAAAAACAATGCTAGTAATTGGCGGGGGAGCAATCGGACTAGAACTAGGTCAAGTATATGCTACACTTGGCACTAAAGTAACGATTGTTGAGCTTATGCAAACCCTAATCCCCGCAGCAGATGTTGATATTGTTGAGCCGCTTCGGAAAAAACTGGAAAGGCAAGGAATCACAATTTTGCTCTCGTCTAGGGTGGAAAAAGTTGAAGTAAAAGGAAAAAATGCTTTAAAAATATCAATTCAAAACAAAGAAAGAACCACAACTAATACATTTAATACGGTGCTAGTTGCTGTTGGTCGTACCCCAAATAAAGATTTATTAAATCTAGAAAAAACAGACGTTACAACAGACGACCATGGCTATGTCAGCGTAGATGAATATCAACGCACATCCGTTGATACAATATTTGCCATTGGAGATATTGTTGGGCATCCAATGCTGGCCCATAAAGCCTCACACGAAGGAAAGGTCGCTGCAGAGGTGGCGGCGGGCAAACCAGCCGTATTTGATGCAGCGGCAATTCCTAATGTGGTTTATACTGACCCTGAGGTCGCTTGGGCGGGGTTGACAGAAAAGGACGCGAAAGAAATGGATGTTTCATATAAAGCAGGAGAATTTCCATGGGCTGCAAGCGGAAAAGCGGCCATTCTAAGCGCTGGAGAAGGAAAAACAAAAATTTTATTTGATTCAAAGACCAAAAGAACATTAGGCGTTGGAATTGTTGGGCCAGGAGCCGGGGATTTAATAGCAGAAGGCGCACTGGCAATAGAAATGGGGGCGGACGCGGAAGATATTGCTTTAACCGTACACCCACACCCCACAATAAGCGAGACCATTTCCGCAGCCGCGGAGGTTTTCACCGGAACCATAACAGATTTGTATGTCCCCAAAAAATAAAAAAAAAGAACCCGGATTTAAGTTTATAAAGGCATCGGGGGGGATTGAAGAATATCGCCTTGAATCAAACAACCTGCGCATTTTAACCCTCGAGGAACACTCGGCCCCAGTTGCCACCTTTATGGTTACATATCATGTAGGGTCAAGAAATGAAGCCATTGGCTATACTGGCGCAACGCACCTCCTTGAACACCTAATGTTTAAAGGATCTAAAAAATTTAATAAAGAAAAGAACACAGCAATTTGGTCAGAGTTGCAAAATGTTGGTGCACAAATCAACGCAACAACATGGAACGACCGCACGAATTATTTTGAAGTCGTTCCAAGCGAACACCTTGAACGCGCCATAGCAATAGAAGCAGATCGAATGCGCAACGCACTTTTAAAAGATGAGGACCGGCAACCGGAAATGACAGTTGTGAGGAACGAATTTGAGCGCGGTGAAAACAGCCCCTTTGATGTTTTAGATAAAAACATCTGGGCAACAGCATATCAGGCCCACCCATACCATCACTCTACTATTGGTTGGCGCTCAGACATTGAAAATGTCTCCACAAAAAGATTACAAGAGTTTTATAATATGTATTATTGGCCAAACAACGCGACGGCAACAATCATTGGAGATTTTGAAAAAAAACAAACGCTAGCACTAATAAAAAAACATTTTGGTGTACACACCAGAAGCAAACACACAATTCCTGAAATGTACACGGAGGAACCAGAGCAAGAAGGCCCAAGAAGAATTATAGTTAAGCGCGGGGGACAAACAGGCATTGTTGGAATAGGGCATAAAACACCAGCGGGGCTCAACAAAGACACCTATGCACTGCAAGTTTTAGGAAAGATTCTTACTGAGGGAAAAGTAAGTAAGCTATATAAGCGAATTGTTGACCCGGGCTTAGCCACCTCGTTATTTATGTATGATTTTCCATTTAAAGATTGCGGCATGTTTATTTCTTATGTTTTTCTCACTCCGCAGACAGATCACAGCTCTGTTGAAGAGATCGTTTTAAAAGAATACAAACAAATAATTAAAGAAGGGATAAAGCAAAAAGACCTAAATAGGGCCAAAGCCCAAATAAACGCGAGCGTTGCATTTAGCCGCGACGGATCCTATGCTGTAGCAAGCGCCTTGAACGAGGCCATCGCCATTGGCGATTGGACTTTTTATTCCACGTTTATGGATAATATAAAAAAAGTATCTAGAAAAGACGTTCAACGTGTTGCCGAAAAATATTTGATAGAAGACCAAAGCACCACCGGCTGGTTTATACCCCAAGACTAATTTGCTATAATATGAACAACTATTTTAGTGAAAAAATTGTTGTTGATGAACCTCAGGTAGGTCTATCAACCTTTGTAATGCCGACAGGCGCAAAAGCCGTTATAACGTTTGCTGGAAGCTTGCTGTGTGGTTCGCTATATAGCCCAAAGAAAAACAGTGAAATTAGTTCTCTAGTAGCAGGAATGTTAGATAAAGGAACAAACAATAAAGATAAATTTGAAGTTAGCGACACCCTGGAATCTGTTGGCGCAGAAATCAATTTTTTTACTACACCACACCATCTTCAGTTTACTGGATATTGTTTAAAAAATGATTTGGAGACGGTCCTTTGTTTACTTGCCGAACAGCTACGCGAGCCGTTGTTTTCAGACGAAGAACTTTCTACGCTTAAAAAACGGCTAATTGGCAATTTAGAGCGCACAAAAGAAGACACAAAAAAACAAGCCATGATTGGCTTATTAAGAGACTTATATCCACCGCACCACCCGAACTATGCGCATACAACCGATAAAAAAATTAAACTCGTATCATCAGTTAACACAAAAGAAATAAGAGCCTTACACAAGAAGGTTTACGGGCTTGGAGGCTTCAATTTTTCTGCCGCCGGCGACGTAAACCCAGATATGATTAATAATTTATTAAAAGAGCAATTTAGTGGATGGAAAGATGGCGCCAAAAAACCATATCAGTTGAATTTAAAGGCTGGGCCTGTAAAGCCTAAAGAGCATAGAATACCAATCCCAGACAAGCAAAGCATAGACATGTACTTAGGGCAAGCAATTGGGATTGATCGGCAGCACAAAGACTACTACCCCCTAAGAATGGCTGTTTATGTGTTAGGGGGAAATTTTTCTGCGCGCCTGATGCAAACCGTTCGAGACGAAGCGGGCCTAACCTATGGTATTGGCTCTTCAGTTTCGGGAACAAATTTTGGCAGTGACGGGTATTGGAGCACCTGGGCAACGTTTGCACCAGCCCTTTTGGAAAAGGGGAGGGAGATGACGCAAAATCAAATAAACAAATGGTATAATAAAGGTATTACAGAAAACGAATTGAACGCAAAAAAAACGACAATTACAGGAACATATCAAGTAGGCTTAGATTCTACGGGCGGCCTTGCCGGGCGCATATTGTCAAACGCAGAACAAGGAGAAAAAATAGAACATCTAGATAAATACCCAGAAATTATTAAAAACATCTCGTTAGATAAGGTTAATAAAACAATTAAAAAACATATTAAACCAAAAGAACTTACCTTTGTTGCCGCCGGCACATTTGTTGATTAACTGTGGATGTAATTCTAATTGCAGCCGTGACTCAAGACGGTTTTATTGCTCGACATTCGCAAGAAACAATCAAGTGGTCAAAAGACCTTTCTTTATTTAAAAAACAAACAATGGGATGGCCGGTAATTATGGGGTCTAATACTTTTAATTGTATTAATAGTGTACTTAAAAACAGAGAAATTATTGTGATGGGCCGAGATGATAGCCCTCAAAAGACACTGGAAGCAATTGACAAAGAAAAGTGTTTTATTGCTGGGGGTGGAAAAACAAATGCGCGCTTTGCTTCATATTTAACGCACCTCTATATAACACCCCACCCAAATGTTTTTGGGTCAGGGGTGAACCTGTTTACAGGCGCCGTAAAAGAAATGAATTTGGTTTTTGAAGCTATTCTTCCCGTAGATAAAACAAATGGTATTTTTCAGTTTCAATATCGTGTTAACGGGAATAAAAACCATTAAGCAGAGGCCCGCTTGGCTTTAATAACCGCGGCCTTAATTTTTCCACGTAAAACCCTACTTTCTAGGGCATTAATTTCATCCATGTTTCCATCGACCCCGGCCTCGACCAGCAGCCTGATCGACGCCGGGTCGCCGCCGTGCTCGCCGCAGATGCCGATCTTCAGTTCACCGTTGCGGCCGCGTCCTTTCTCCACGCCCATCTCCACAAGCTGTCCCACTCCGGACTGATCCAGTGACTGAAAAGGGTCTTCCGGGAGAATCCCCCCTTCAATATAGGCCGGGAGAAAACCGCCAATATCATCCCGGGAAAATCCGAAAGTGGTTTGCGTCAGATCGTTAGTTCCGAAGGAGAAGAATTCCGCCTTTTCAGCAATCTCATCCGCCGTGAGACAGGCCCTCGGAATCTCAATCATGGTTCCCACGAGGTAGGGGAAATCTGTACCGGTCTCATTTTTTACTTCATCAGCAACTCTCCGGACGATCGCTTCCTGATGTTCATATTCAGTATGAGCGCCCACAAGCGGGATCATCACTTCCGGTAGAGCCTGAACACATTCTTCCGTCAGTTCGGCTGTCGCCTCGAAAATAGCACGGGCCTGCATTTCGGTAATTTCCGGATAGGCGACGCCCAAACGGCAGCCGCGATGCCCGAGCATGGGGTTGAGTTCATGGAGGGCGTCAATGCGTGCGCTCAGTTTCTCTCTCTTAATCCCCAAGTCGTCAGCGAGTTCACTGATTTGATCATCGGTGAGTGTTACGAATTCGTGGAGTGGGGGATCGAGCAGGCGAATAGTGACAGGGAAATCGTGCATCGCTTTCAGTATCTCATAGAAATCCTGCCGCTGGAACGGGAGGAGCTTCATCACGGCCGCCCTGCGTGCCTCTTCGTTTTCGGCCACAATCATCTCGCGCATAGCGGAGATCCGTTCCGGATCGAAGAACATATGTTCCGTCCGGCAAAGCCCGATCCCCTGTGCGCCGAAAGCTCTGGCTTGGGCGGCGTCTTCAGGCCGTTCGGCGTTGGTTCGGATGCCCAGTGTCCGGACTTCATCAGCAATGTCCATGAGTGTTCGAAAGGAAGCATTCTCACCGGGATCGATCTGGGTCAGGGAGAGCTCGCCGGCGTAAACGACACCTTTTGTTCCGTTCAGCGTAACGACGTCCCCTTCGTTGAGGGCTTCATCGTCAACAGTAAGTTTCTTTCCACGGCTGTCAATATTGAGAGCGCTGCACCCCACCACGCAGCATTTCCCCCAGCCCCGGGCCACGAGGGCAGCGTGGCTTGTCATCCCACCCTTTGCGGTGAGGATTGCTTCTGCCGCGTGCATGCCGTGCACATCTTCAGGCGACGTCTCGTTTCTGACAAGGATCACCTTTTTCCCTTCCTTGGCCCAAGCTTCGGCGTCATCGGCGGTAAAGACGATCTGTCCAGTCGCCCCGCCGGGCCCGGCCGGAAGACCTTCCGCAAGCTTGGTGGCGTCGGTTTCCGCAGCTGGATCAACCATGGGATGGAGTAGTTCATCAAGCTGGGACGGCTTTACTCTGGAGAGCGCTTCCTCCTTTGAGATCAGCTCTTCGGACAGCATGTCCGTTGCCATTCGCACGGCGGCAATGCCGTTTCGTTTTCCCACCCTTGTCTGAAGCATCCAGAGCCGCCCGCCTTCAATAGTGAACTCGATGTCCTGCATATCGCGATAATGTTTTTCGAGATTGGAACGGATGCCGTCCAGTTCGCTGTAGATCTCGGGCATCTCCTCTTCAAGGGTCGGCAGTTCGCTGTTCTTGTCCGTTCGGCCCCACTTATTGATGGGGTTCGGCGTCCTGATCCCCGCTACCACATCTTCGCCCTGGGCGTCCGCCAGCCACTCTCCGTAAAAGTGGTTGTCACCGGTAGCGGGGTTCCGCGTAAAGCCGACGCCCGTGGCACAGTCGTCGCCCATATTTCCAAAGACCATACTCTGAACGTTCACGGCAGTTCCCCACTCTCCTGGAATGACTTCAATACGTCGGTATGATACAGCCCGTTTTCCGTTCCACGATTGAAACACAGCGCTTATTCCGCCCCACATCTGGGCGTGGGGATCATCAGGGAACTCACTCCCCAGCACTTCCCTGACTGTCGCCTTGAACTGCTCGGCCAACTCTTTCCAGTCCTCACCATCTAGTTCGGTATCGAGGTCAACCCCTTTGGCCTCTTTCCTCTCATCAATCAAATCTTCAAGCCGTTCCCTGATGCCGATCCCGTCCTTAGGTTCCACGCCGGCCGCTTTCTCCATCACCACGTCGGCGTACATCATAATGAGGCGGCGATAGGCGTCGTAGACAAACTTCGGATTCCCAGATTTTTCGATGAGACCGGGGATTGTTTTGGTGGTCAAACCGACATTCAGCACCGTCTCCATCATCCCCGGCATTGAGATTCGCGCCCCCGAACGAACAGAAAAAAGGAGTGGATTTTCAGCGTCGCCGAATTTCCTCCCCATCACCGCCTCGGTACGGGCAATGGCATCGTTGACTTGCGCCTCCAGATCGGGCGGATAGTTCCTGTCATTCTTATAATACTCTGTACAGACTTCGGTCGTAAGGGTAAATCCGGGAGGGACGGGAATGCCGAGGCTGGTCATTTCAGCAAGGTTTGCCCCTTTGCCTCCAAGAAGTTCCTTCATCTCGGCTGTGCCGTCGGCCTCCGAGTCTCCAAAAAAGTATACAAGTTTCAAATCTTTACTCCATTTCCTTTTAGATAAGCGATGAATTTAGAGTGAGGTGGAAGGCGAACCAACGGCTAATTCAGTTGATTTTCCGAGGAGCAATGTGTAGCATCTCGGTCAGCAGATGAGGTGAGATCAATCATGTCCGACATCATGTGGAAACCATCCCCCGAACGGGCGGCGTCATCACAGATGAACCGCTTCAGGAAGATGGTTAACAGTAAGTACGGTGAAAACCTGACGAACTATTCTGATCTCTACGAATGGTCAGTCCGTGAGATTCCTGCCTTCTGGGAAGCCATGTGGAAGTTCGGCGATCCCCTCGTGTCACAAGGCTATGACGAAATTGTGGACGATGTCACCAAGATGCCCGGCGCACGGTGGTTTCGCGGTTGCCGATTGAATTTCGCAGAGAATCTGCTTCGCCACCGTGACGATCATCTTGCTATCATATCGCGCGCCGAAGGGAAAACGGACAGACGCATCACGTACAAGGAGTTGACCGGCGAAGTGGGGAGAGTGGCGTCGGCACTGCACCGGGCCGGTGTGGTGAAGGGCGACAGGGTGGCCGGTTTTCTCCCCAACATACCGGAGTCTGTTATCACCATGCTCGGCGCCGCTTCGATCGGCGCTGTCTGGAGCTCCTCCTCCCCCGACTTCGGAATCAAAGGGGTGCTGGATCGGTTTCGCCAGATTGAACCGAAGGTGCTCTTTGCGGCAGACGGTTATCAGTACAACGGCAAGAAAGTTGATTCCCTTTCCAAACTGAGAGGAATCCTTTCCGAACTGCCGAGCGTGGAGAAGGTTGTTGTGGTCCCCTTCGACTCGGAAACGCCCGATCTTTCATCTATAGCAAACGGTGTTCTGTATGGAGAATTCACGGCCGAGGAAGCGGGATCAATGGAATTCGAGCAGTTGCCTTTCGATCATCCCCTCTATATCATGTATTCCTCCGGGACCACGGGCCTTCCAAAATCGATCGTTCACGGAGCGGGGGGGACACTCCTCCAGCACCTTAAGGAACATCGCCTCCATTGCGACATCAGTGAGAAGGACACCGTTTTCTACTTTACCACCTGCGGCTGGATGATGTGGAACTGGCTTGTCACCAATCTTGCCATCGGCGCCACCATCGTCTTGTACGACGGATCGCCTTTCTTTCCGGCGCCGTCCGCCATGTGGCAGATGGCCGACGATTTTGGCATCACCGTTTTTGGGACGAGCGCAAAGTTCATCTCCGCCTGCGCCGGTGAGGGGCTCTCGCCGATTGAAACAAACAGTCTCAAATCCATCAGAACAATTCTCTCCACAGGGTCGCCGCTGGTGGAAGAGGGGTTTGACTACGTTTACGACCGCGTGAAGAACGACGTGCAGTTGGCCTCCATTTCCGGCGGCACGGATATTATTTCCTGTTTTGCCGGCGGCAACCCCATGCTTCCCGTTCGCCGGGGGGAACTTCAGTGCAGGGCGCTGGCCATGAAAGTGGAATCATTCAACTCTCAGGGAGAAGCGGTGGTGAATGAGAAGGGCGAGCTTGTCTGTACGCGGGCATTCCCGTCCATGCCGGTCCATTTCTGGAATGACCCCAATGGCGAGAAGTATCACAATGCTTACTTT
>LUMJ01000237.1_pt1 | contig 23234 bp, 23 predicted proteins | sample 729631 | NCBI WGS metagenome assembly LUMJ01 (sample SAMN03860266, study PRJNA289734) | marine metagenome | biome: seawater column; feature: ocean; material: water; isolation source: Red Sea water column Station 22 - depth 500m | place: Saudi Arabia: Red Sea | collected 2011-10-15 | depth 500 m
GTCTACATGCTTAGTGGGGGAGAAAAACGAAAAGTTGCAATAGCAAGGGCTCTAGTTCAAAAACCAGAGATTATTCTTGCAGACGAAATTGTTTCCGAGTTGGATCATGTGACCGCACGAGAAATCATGGATGTTTTGGCAGAAGCACAAGCAACAATGAAACTTACTGCAGTAATGGTTCATCATGATCTTCAACTTGCATTAGAATATGCTGACAGAGTAGCAGTGATCAAGGAAGGCGAGAAGATTCTTGAAATTGGTGTTGAAGGGGATAGGATTGTAGACTTTCAGTCGGGAAATTATACACAAAGAGAAATCTTGGAGATGTTTAGCAATTAATCAAAAGAATAACCTAATCATCGGACTAATTATTGCTGGGGTTGTAATAATGTCTACTAATGTAGATGCAGATCCCAGAGACTTTGTAGAGGGATTGCCAAACATCGGAATTATGATACAAGATATTACCGAAGTAGAGCCATCCCTTTTTGTAACTGCATTCTGGTCAATGTTGGAAACAATTGAGATGGCATTTATTGGAACTGTTGTGGGCGTTGCAATTGCACTTCCACTAAGCTTGTTAGCTGCGAGAAATTTGAACAACAAATTTGTTTATGTACCTATTCGTGCACTGCTTGCTGCAATTCGTACTTTTCCTTCAATACTTTGGGCAATTTTATTTGTGATTATAGTTGGGCTTGGTCCATTTGCTGGAGTGTTAGCAATAATCATGTACACGGTTGGATTTATCGCAAAGCTGCAATACGAAGCAATTGAAGCTATTGATGCTGATCCCATGGATGCGGTAGGTGCGATAGGAGTTTCCAAACTACAACTAATTAGGTTTGTAGTATTACCAGAATCTGCATCACATCTGCTTAGCCAGATTTTGTATATATTTGACTATAATATTAGGCAGACAAGCATTCTTGGTCTTGTAGGCGCAGGCGGAATTGGATTTTATATAATTAACTACATAAAGTTCTTTGAATATGGAAAAGCCGCGGTTTTCATGTTGGTTGTTCTTGTTACTGTCTTGATAATTGACTGGGTTAGTGTACGGATAAGAGACAAATACATTGTAAAATCACAAAGGGGGATGCAAGTTAAAGCTTAGGTGAAAGTGAAATATGGAAAAAATATCTTGTCCAACCTGTAGAAAGCCTTTTGACCAACACGATAAGCGACAGACAAATTTATGCTTGGAGAAATTTATCAATATAGCAACTAACCCTGTTGTTTACAGTTCTACTAAAAAGATGATTTGCCCAACATGTGAAAAAGATATGCTTGATCATAATCAGTCCCAGGCAATGGAATGCGTTAACAAGTTTATTAAACAAGTAAAAGACAACTTTGATTAAAGAACCTTAAGGACTATCAGGCAAACTTACTACTTGGTAGTCTAAGAAAGTTCTTTAATTATACTAGTAATTCACAATCTAGTAAGTTTAACAACCCTAGTTGTTTCCAAAATATTTTTCAAAGATCTCAAAATCAATTTTATAAATCTTTAAATGATATTTAAAACCATGTTCTACAGAATCAAACTGCAATAAAAGATATGGATAATTTTTTTCATTATAGAATATATCATTCAGGAATTTTGGTTCAGCATTTTTTCCGTCTGTAACTAAATGAGTCAGTCCTTCATCTTTTGCTGCTTTAATGTAACCCTCTACTGAATCTGTGTTTATTACAGCAGAAATATTAGCGTCGAACAATGAAACTATAAAATTATCCGATCTAGGTATAGAAGTACTAGCTACAGGAAATTTTTCCAAATCTGAGAATTTTTGAACATGTATAAGATATTGCTCTTCTGGATAATGACTGTTAATTTTTTTTGTTGTATCCTTAATTATCATTGCGAGAGCAAATGCCTCATTCTCACGTTCTAAATCAGGAGAAAAATAAACTAGATATCCTGCCGAAAAAAGTAAAAATCCTATCAAAAATACAACAAAGATTTTACTAGATTCATTAGATTTAATGAAAATACTTCTCAGTGTGAACATAGAAACTACACTAAAAATCGGAAATAAAATAAAAAGATACCTGTATTCTTGAATGTCTCTAGAATACGCATAAAATGCTGGCATCAAAAAAACTATAAGCGTGATTATTAGTGTAATCTTTTTGTAATCTAATTTTCTACAAAGGAAAAAAATTCCAATGGGAGCCAAAAAACTAAAGGTTGGAATCATTGAAACAGCAAGATATTTTGATAGTTTTTGGAGTCCATTTTGGATGAAATAAAACATTTTTTCTCCTGAACTTGCTTGGCTCATTTCCAAACCCTCCCAAATTCCTTTATCAGATGAAATAGAGCTTCCGATATATTGTGGACCTGCAATAATATTACTTGTTAAACCGTCATAACCTAGAGTTTCAATTCTAATGTAAGCCATGGGTAAAATAATTAGTAAAATTAGTCCTATCGCGATTGTATACCTTATGACGTTTGTTTTTGAAAATCTAAATCTATAAAAAAATACGGCAGTCATTGGAATTAAAATCAATAACCCCTCATATCTCACAAGAGAAAATAATCCTGCGACTACAAAAGACGCATAAATCATCTTAATATTTTTGCTTAGAAATAACGTTAACACAGAAACTCCAAGAAATAAGAATAAAGGTTCATTTCCTCCTAAGAGAGAATTTTCAATAATCCTTGGCTGAAACGCAAATAATGCTGTACCAAGCAACGAAAAATACTTACCAAAAAATTTTGTACATAACAGATAAACTGGAATTATAGTTAAGATTGAAATAGTGATTGCAAGACATCGTTGAAGGTCCATATACGCTAGAATATTTTCAAAGTTTGCTAACGAAAAAAACAAAGAAAGAAACGCAGGCCAGCCATTATTTGGAAAACTATATCCTGGATATGGTGGTAACGCCAAAAATGAACTACTAGCCATTTCTGGAAATTCTCCTAGTACACTCATATCTATGGCATACCAAAAAAAATCATCGGCGTCCATGAAGATCGGTAAACCATAAGGATAGGAATATACTCTAATTACAACAGCTACTAAACAAATTATAATTAAACAAATTATCGGTTTTTTAATTAAAATAAACTTATTTTCAGAAATTTCTGAGTTAGAATTCATATGATTGTTATTTTTTTTGTCTGACATGTTTACTATAATTTTTTGATTTTACTAATGCTAAATAGAAAAGAGGCCTCAAATGTAACTGTGAACACGAATACACTGGCTAGTCCAATAATACCAAAAATTGGACCCAAGATAATAAAACCAGTTACAAACATTGGTAACGAAATAGCCTTACTAATTAAAACAAATCTGCTTTTTTCAGAACCCAATAATTTGGAGGTGTAGAGTAATGTAATCGTTCCTGGAACTACTGCAATACTCATGATCTGAATTGCGTCAATTGCTTCAACGTATTTTGGAAATAATTCTGGAATAACCACAGGGGATAATAAAATTCCGAGGATTGAAATACCAATTGAAATTAAAACCGTAGCCTTCTTCAATGTCTTATTGGATTTACCGCTTGCATCCTGTGGTAGAAGGTATTTGTATACAATCGCTGAAATCATTAGCATTACCGTGATAATTTGAAGTGCTAAAGAATAGTTGCCTAATAGCGCAAATCCCAATAATGGGGCAATTATCAGTTTATCAATCTGGCTCCCAGAACCTCCAATTATAGACATGACATAATTGTTGACTATGAATCCTTTGCGTGGAAGGAGAAGGGAAAAATCTATTTTTGTTTCCCTAAATTCACTAATGAATAATACAAAATATGGGATAAATGATAGTGCAATAGCAAGGATAATTCCATCCACGCCTAATGTATAATACAATCCAAGTCCAAGTGTTAGAGTTAATATTTTTTGAATCAGAAAAAATTTTGAATATTTTACAAATAGTTTCTTGCCTAATAATACACCGTTCAAAAGTTCAAAAATTACATAGCCAAGAGCAAGAAGAGCAGCATCGAATCTATAGAATATGATAGTTATTGCTAATGCAGAAATTGCCGCCGCAATAATTGATATGAAAAAAAGAGTGGATTGAATTTTTACATTTTTAGCTGTATAAACAGTAAGAGTGTCGGTAGTTCCTATTAACGAAACTATCTGTGCCAGACCAGCAATTCCTATAAAATAATGAATTTCTCCATAACTTTCTGGATTAATCATTGATGCAAGGTATAGCCAAAAAATTCCAGAAATTGCACCCCCAACTATATTTGAAAATCCTATTGAAGCTAGATCTTTCTGTTTAGTTATTTTCTGTAAAAAATTATTTAAATAATCATCCATAGTATCACTGGAATTATTTTATCTAGTCTTACCTTCTCTTACAACACTAACTAAGGAATAAAGTAAGATCGTAGTTATAATTAAGATAACACCGATAAGAATTGTTCCTGCACCAATTAGAGTGAGATTTGTATTTAGTCTGCCGATTTCAGTATAGTACTGAATAGACAGAAATGTAAAGGTCAATCCTACTGCAAAAAATATCAACGATGGAATACCATAAAATTTTAGTGGATGTTCAATTGAGATATATTTGATAGTGCTTAGCAAGACTGATGTCCCGTGAGAAACCGGATTATGAGTGGAAGTGTCGCCTTCGTATTGTATGTTAATTGGTACTTCAGCAATTTTAAAACCATGTGAACTTGCTTTAATGAGAATCTCTGTTGATATACCCATACCTATATCTCCTGGTTCAAGTTTTGTAAGAACATCTTTGTTATAGGCTCTAAATCCACTTTGTGAATCCGTAATTTTCTCTTTTAATGTAGCATTTGTTACTCTCGTAATTAATTTAATTCCTATTTTTCTGTATTCCGGAATGTTTTCTGTTTTTTTCTCTAAAAACCGTGAGCCTATTACTATGTCTGTTTTGTTTTTTAAAATTGGTTCTATTACCTTTTTAATATCTTGGACTTGATGTTGCCCATCTGCATCAAATGTGACAAGAATATCAGAATCAATTTCTTTTGCCTTTTGAAAAATACTTCTTATACCGCTTCCATAACCCAAATTTTTGGGATGGTTTATTACAATTGCACCTAATTTTTGAGCTATTTCTCCAGTTAAGTCTGAAGAACCGTCATTACAAACTATAATTTTATTTGCTATTTTTTTTAATTTTACAATAATTGAAGCTATATTTTTTTCTTCATTATATGCTGGTATTCCAACCGTAATTTCCATTTTTCATTCATTCTTTTGAAAATAAGGATATAATTTTCACGTATAAAATATACTAACAAAACTAGCTATTGTTTCATTTTTTAATGGATAATGTTGTCGATTACCACATTTTGTTGTTTTTTTGAAATTTGTGGGAATAAAGGAAGTGTAATGATTTCGTTGTATATCTGACTAGAATTATGTAACCGATCATAAACTTTAGCCATCCTTTTATACGCGGTAAATTTGTGTAATGGCTTATAGTGAACAGATGTTCTAATTCCATTTTTTAGAAATTTGTGAAATAATTTATCTCTTGATAAACCAAATTGTTTTTGAATTCTTAGTACGTATAGATGGAAACTATTTTGTTGATTGGTTGGATATTTTGGAATAACAATACCATTTATTTTTGCTAGTTTTGAATTATAATATTCGCAAGCCTTCTTTCTTCGTGAATTAATACGATTAATTCTCTTTAGTTGATTTATGCCAAGCGAAGATCTAATCTCATCTAATCTGTAATTATAACCAGGATATTTTACGTCATAATCCCATGGTTTTCCTCCTGCGAATCTATCGCGCAGAGTTCTAGTTACGCCATGATTTCGTGCAGATTTTACAAATTCCATTATTTTCTTCGAGTCCGTAATAATCATTCCTCCCTCAAAAGTTGTAATGTTTTTTGTAGGGTAGAAACTAAAACATCCAACATCACCAAACGTACCAACATGGTTTCGTTTTATTCTAGCTCCAATTCCATGAGCACAATCTTCAATAATTTTTAAACTGTGTTTTTTTGCTATAGAAAATATTTTAGACATTTCGCACGGTCTTCCCGCAAAATGTACAGGTAGTATCGCTTTCGTTTTTTTTGTGATAGATTTCTTAATTGAATTTATTGAAATGCAAAAATCATCCATATTTACATCAGCAATAACAGGTGTTGCACCAGTTAACAAAACTGCGTTTGCGGTTGCTACAAATGTCATATCTGGAATGATCACCTCATCTCCTTTTCCTATTCCTAATGAGTTTAATGAAAGATGTAGTCCTGCAGTAGCATTAGAAACTCCAATTGCATATTTTGCTCCTGAAAACTTTGCAAATTTAGTTTCAAACTCTTGTAGTTTTGGTCCGTCAGTAAGTAAGGAATTTTTTAACATTCTTAAAATTACTTTTTTATCATCAGCAGTAATTTCAGGTAACACAAAAGGCACTTTTATTGAATTATTCTGAAAAACATCTTTTTTCATATCACATTTCACTCTTTACGATCATATTTGTTAGTTATCTATTGATAATTTTTTTGTAAATTTCTAAAGTATGTTTTACCATTTTTATTGAATTACATTCTTTCTTAACCAGATCATGTCCTGCCAATCCAAATTTTGTACACTTGTTTTTATCCTTGCAAAATTCTAAAATTGCCTGTCCGAGTTCAGCAAAGTTTTCACTCTCTACTAGTATTCCATTTTCTTCATTAGTTATAGTAGATGGTATTCCATGAGCAACTGTACTTATAACAGGTTTTTTAAACGCAAATCCTTCTAATGGAGTTAGTGGGGATAACTCCCATCTTGATGGTAGTACTAAAAATTCACTCTCTCGATAAGCAGTAATCACATCGTCCCTAAGTGGATTTTTTATTACTATAATTTTTTTATCTAATTCAAAATTCTTGATCATATGCATCATTTCTGATTCAAAACCGAAGTCAACACCCATAATCACTAGTTGCATGTTTTTTAACTCTGATTGATTTTTTATAGAATTCATTGCTTGTAATAAAACATCCAAACCCTTGACTTTTGCAAAACGTCCAACAAAAAGAAAAAATTTTTTATTAATTCCAAATTTTTTATCCAGATCTGTAGCTTTTTGATTTAAAATTTCTAAATTTATCCCATTTCTGATAATTGTAATTTTTGATTCATTATTAGGCGTTCCAATTTTTTCTTTTAAACCAATCTCCTTACTCAAGAAGATTTGTTTTTCATATTCGTTAGCCACAATAATTTTTGAGGCTTGATTAACAATGTATTTTATCATTGGAGTTTGGAGTTTGTACAATAAACGCTTCAACATAGAACCCTTCTTTAATTCTGGATGGGTAGTTAAACCTCCTTGATCAGAAACTATTAACGGAATTTTTTTCTTTTTTGCAACTATGGCAGCAATATACGATTGAAAACTTCTAACTCCAATTGTATGAATAATATCTGGGCAGTCTTTCATCATCTGAAAATACATTCCAGGATTTATGAAAAATAAATTAGATGTTAACCATACATGCGTGCGCTTGATTTTAAAATTATCAACAATTTCAACTCTTGGTAAATTTTTATTGAATGTTTTTGGGTTGTTAGCAAAATCTAGATCTGTAGTATAAATTGTAACATCATGACCACAGTTTGAAGATTCTCTAGCAATATCAACGAATAAAAAAAGTATTCCCCCGAATTGTGTAGCTGGTAACGAGGCTGGGCAGACTAGTGCAATTTTCATTATAATGAATCAACTTAACGTTAAATTATTTAGGATTGACTCATCTTAGTTCAGATTATTTGTCAATAATTTTTCAATTTCATTATGTATTCTTAACTATGTGATTTTGATGAATATAATTTGGTATAATATTTTATTAATAAAGAAGAAATCTTGTCTTTAATGAAATTATTAGTTACTGGTGGTTTGGGATTTATCGGAAGTAATTTTATTTTGAAGATTTTAAACGAAAATCATGATTTTAGTGTAATTAATGTTGATGCCCAACTTTATGGTTCGAATCATCATAATTTGGATGCCGTAAAAAATCAAGAAAATTACAGGTTTGTTAAAGGCAATATAACAAATAGTCATTTAATGAAAGACTTGGTTTCAGAATGTGATGCGGTGGTAAATTTTGCGGCAGAATCATTTGTTGATCGTAGTATCCTTGACGCTAATCCATTTCTTGTTTCTAATATAAGAGGGACGTTCACAATTCTTGATATTATTAAGCAGCAGAAAAAAAGGCTGGTACAAATTTCAACCGATGAAGTATTTGGAAGTTTGGAATCAACATCCGCAAAAGAAAATTCCAAGTTTAATCCATCAAGCCCATATGCTGCAACAAAAGCATCTGCAGAATTATTAGTAAATTCTTACGTTGTAACCTATGGCTGTGATTGTGTAATCACAAGGTGTACTAATAATTATGGGCCAAGACAGTTTCCCGAAAAACTAATACCAAAAACTTTCATCTTAGCCAACCATACCAAGGAAGTACCAATTTATGGAAATGGAAAAAACATTAGAGATTGGATTTTTGTAGATGATCATTGTGAAGCAGTCTATAAGGTATTATTGAAGGGAAAATCTGGAGAATCATACAATATTTCTGCAAACAATGAAGTAGATAATCTGACAATTGTAAAAAAAATTCTTGAGATTTTGGGCAAGCCAGAAGATTTGATCAAATCTGTAGAGGACAGACCAGGACATGATTTTAGGTACAGTCTAGATTCCTCAAAGATTAGGAGTGAACTAAATTGGTCTGAAAATACAAATTTTGATGAAGGTTTGGAAAAAACAGTCGAATGGTATTTATCAAATCCAAATTGGTGGAAAAACACTTCTCAAGATATCCTGAAACCAATGCCTTGGAAAAATTAGATTTAATTTAATGAAAAAATGAGCGATTCACATTGAAAGGAATAATTCTGCACGGAGGTCATGGAACAAGACTGCGACCTTTAACGCACACTGGTCCAAAACAACTGTTGCCTATTGCAAACAAACCAATGTCACAATATTGCATAGAATCTCTTCTAGACGCGGGTATTACAGACATAGCAGTTATCATAGGCGGATTGGGAGCTAAAAAGGTTGAGGAGACATATAGATGTGGAGAAAAACTAGGCGTAAATCTAACGTACATCACACAAGATTTTCCTAAAGGAATTGCACACGCGATAAATCTTTGTAAGGATTTTGTAGGTAATGAAAAATTTGTTGTCTTTTTGGGTGATAATATTATTCAAAAATCAATCTCTATACTTGTCAGCAATTTTGAAAAATCAAACCTTGACGCCTCAATTTTACTTTGTGAAGTTGACAATCCATCAAGATTTGGAATTGCGGATGTAAAAAATGGAAAAATTACAAAGATCATGGAAAAACCTAGTGTTCCACCAACCAATCTTGCGGTTACTGGAATTTATTTTCTAACCCAAAAGATTTTTGATATAATTGAGCGGTTAAAACCATCTGGGCGTAATGAGTTGGAAATTACTGACGCACTTCAAATGTTGCTGGAAGAAAATCATAACATTAGTTATGATATGATCACTGATTATTGGAAAGATACTGGAACCCCAGAAGATATAATTCATGCGAATAAACAGGTACTGAATAATTTGCAGCCATATTTTTTTGGTAAAAAAGAAAACGGTGCTACTATTAGTGGGAAAGTGATTGTAGATGAAGGATCAATAATTAAAAATGGTTCTAGTATAACAGGACCTGTCATAATAGGAAAAAACTGTGTAATTGAATCAAACACAACAATTGGGCCTTATACTAGCATAGGAGATTATTCAATATTGTCTGGATGTGACATTGAAAATTCTATAATTATGTCCAGTTGTAAAATTGAATGTGATGTAAAAATTAGACAAAGTATTATCTCTACAAATTCCCAACTTACTAAAAACAAAAAAACTGATAAGGAACATATTTTTCTACTTGGGGAAGGCACAAAAATTACATTGTAGAATCGTATGAAAATCATTAATAAAATTATAATCATAGTTTTAGCTGTTGCTGGTCTCTACGCTACATTTCTTATAGCATCTGATATCACTACTGTAGCCGATAAAATCTCAAATCTCAAAATAGAGTTTTTGCCTGTTATTATTTCACTTGTGACATCTGGTTGGTTTGTACTATTCGCAAGATGGCATATGTTACTAAGAAATTCTAAAATTTTCATACCAAAGAAAGATAGTTTGCTAATTTTCTTAACTGGCGGGGCATTAGGCATTATTCCCGGAAAAGTGGGGGAATACATAAAATCTCAAATATTAAAAACAAGATTCGGAATTCCAAGAAGCAGAACTGTGCCTATAGTAATGCTAGAACAGTTGTACACAGTGATTGGTTTAGTATTTTTGTCGTTTTTTGGAATTTGGTATTTTGAATTAGGCATTTTTGTTCTTAGTTTTTTTACGGCTCTGTTAGTTTTTGTATTTGTTATTATTTCATCTAGAAGAATCTTCAATAGAGTGATCTTAATATTTGGAAAATGGAAGTTTACTTCAAAGTTTGTAGAACCATTATCGTCTTCCTATGATACGATTAAAAAATCAACAAGGGGACCGATTACTTTCTATGCTATTGCGTTAACTACTCTTTTTTGGTTGATAGAGGCAGTAGTTGTGTATTTTGTCTTGCTATCATTTGGAATTAATAGTATAGATCTACTTAACGTCATACCCATCTATACAACTTCATTAATGTTAGGATTTTTGTCATTTCTTCCTATGGGGCTTGGTGTGGTTGAAGGTAGTTTGGCAAGCTTTTTTTCATTACAAGGAGTTAGTATTTCATTATCATTAACTATAGTAGTGATTATTCGTCTTTTTACACGTTGGTATGGAGTGATAGTGGGTTTTTTGGCATTAAAGTTCAGCGGAGGTTTCTCACTTGGTGATGAACCAATTCGCAAATAATATCTTTCTTTAAATTTTTTTAATCATGATTTTTTCTAAGAATTTTCAGTAATCTAAAATAATCATTGATCAACGAGAATTTAAATTTACTTTTTCCTTCCTGACGATTTGTAAACACAAATGGAATTTCTTTAACTTTCGCTCCTTTTGTTTTTACTAAAATTTCTAAAAGAATTTTGTAGCCAATAGCTTCAAAGGATAAATTTTGAATTAAATCTTTTTTTAAACCAAAAAACCCTGACATAGAATCATTAACATCCAATCCTAACCGTAATTTCGCTAAACTGCAACCAACTTTACTAATCAATTTCCTACTGAGGGGCCAACTTTCAATCATTCCATCTTTTACATATCTAGAACCAATTACTATGTCAAATTCGTTATTAATTAATTCTCTATATATATCCGGTATTGTTTCAGGTGGATGAGAAAGATCACTATCCATCACTATAACAAATTTACCACGTGCCAAATTAATCCCATCAATTATCGCAGAACTTAATCCACGTTTATCTTTTCTAGTATGAATTTTAAAAGATATGTCTCTTTGTTTTTTGATTTTTTGTATGTAGGAATTTACAATTTCACTTGTTCCATCAGGAGAATTATCGTCGATTACAAGTACTTCTATATAGTCGTCCAGAACATCAACGTCAACGATAGAGTCTAACATTTTTTCAATAGTTAATGATTCATTATATGTAGGAAGCAGTATAGTAAGATCTATTACCTGATGATTTTTCTCTTCGCTAGTCATTAGAAACCCAATAAATTTTTACTCATAAAAATCAATTAGCATTTTTATTAACAGTCTATAGGGATTAAAAGATTGAAGCCTAAAATTAATTTTTACATAATTCAATTTGATCCCTAAACTCAATTTTTTTATTATCTTTAATGCCAACAAAAGTAATCAATTGGCAACTTTCCTCAAGATAATCTGACAAAAATGAAATATTCCAACCAGAATTAAGATCTACACCGGTACCCAAATTTTCTGATATATCATTACGTGGGTAAAAATGATCAAATTTTAAGAACGGCTCATCATTTACAATTAGATAAATACTGTCCAGATGTTCCTTATTTTCGTCAAGTGACCATCCCTTCATTGTTACAAGACCTTTTTCAACCATGAATGTTTTACTCTCAGAAACCAAAGAATCATTTATTGTTTCAATATCTGAAAAACCCATACTAGTAGTCGGTTTTTTGGACCAGACTGTATTGAAAAATTCCATATCTTGCTTATTTTTTAAATTAAAGTTTTTTTCATTGAAAAAACTCAGATTATTTTCTAGAAAATAATTCATTAATTCATTCTGACCAGTGGAAGCCAAAGGTCCACCAGATTTAAGACAATTCGGATCATTTGAAAGTGAATAACAATTCATGATATTGAGTTTAGTTTCAAAATAATGATCCGCTCTAGTCCAACCCGTATAGTAGGAGGGAATTAGTAATATTGATTGAGTAATTAGTATGAGCACCAGAAAAATAACAAGAGCCTTGACGCGGTTTTTTTGTATGTTATCTCTCAAATTAAGAATCAGGAATCCAATTAAAATTAAAAGACCAATCTGAAAAAACTGTGAAAAGTAAATGTAATATGGTTCATTACCATCATGTAGTGGTAAATGACCCCTTCCTAACTGAGCAATTACAGCGATTGAAATTCCAATTAGTAAAAAATTTAACCATGGTTTTATAGAAGAAATTTTTTTCAATTTGATAAAATAGCTGATACAAAAAATTGAGAATAAGATTGAAAATGTCCCAACTAAAATCATCAACACATGGAATTTCAAGCGAAAACCTGCGGAAAGAAATGTAGTGATAAAACTTAGACCTTCTATGGAAAGTGGGGATGTTTTTCCTATTTGGCCGTAAGTTGATTCTAACACATTATCCTGGGACAGTGTAATTGCTACTTCAAAATATACAAATCCTATAATGCACATTATTCCAATCCATGTAATCAACCATTTTTTTTCCACGAATCTTTTTTCTTCTCCTTTGTAATTGATTAAACAAAAAATACCAGCAAGCCAAATAACAATTCCCCAAATGCTTGAAAAAGTTGCAATTATTCCAAGTATAAGACAGATAACAAATGTAGTAATAGTAACAGTTTTTTTACTAAACAGAAATATTACTAAAATTATTGCAAGTTGCGGTAAAATACTATGCCAACCTGTAAAAAAATTTTCAGAACTACTCATTAATGGATTGAAAACAAATGCAGAAGTAGGTATTAAGATCCATAAAAGTCTCTTATCTGTTTTTTTAATCAATAGATATGTCAAAAATAAAACACTAGCATATACTGGAAATTGAAGGAAATGCATATTGACTACATCAAAAGAATTAAAATACAAATTTGGAAAAGATATCAAGTACGAAGAAGTTAAAAGATGTCCAGCGTAAGGAGTGAATAGCTCTTGTACTAAAGAAACTTCAGTTGTTATGAAATTATATAAAATCATTATAGGAAGTAATTCCATGTTATATGGCACATTGATTTTGTGTACCCAGATAAAGAAAATCCAGTGTAAGGCAAAAAAAGCCACACATGAGAAAATAATCTTATTCTGATATTTTTTTAAAAAAGAATTTAGGCTGAGAGACATTAAACAGATAATCGGCAACGATTCTCATTGATTAGTCTTTTTAGAAATTTGATAGTGTGGGAAGGATATATTTTTCAACCTGCGAAAGGTACAAAAATCACTTGCAGAATTATATCAATAATGTTTGAAAAAATAAAAAACAAAATAAAAAAATCACGGATTGTGGGTAAGGCAAAATATGGGAAAATCTGGCAAGAAAAATTCGGTGACGACCAAATTCAATGGTATATGGACATGCATAATTCCTGTTTAAATATGCATAATGACTTCAAAAAATTTCTTCATCAAAAGTCGCCATTGACTATATTAGAGGTTGGTTGTGGAGCGGGTTATTATCCAATAAATTTAAAGGAGATTTTTACAGATATAGACTATACAGGTATTGATATTTCAGAAAGTGCAGTTGAATATTGTAAATCAAAATCACCGTTTAACTTCGTTTGTACTGACTTTTTGAAAGAAAGTTTAAACAAAAAATTTGATTTGGTATTTTCTCATGCTCTAATAGATCATGTATATGATATCGATCTATTTATTGAAAAAGTCCTGGAAGCTTGTAAGAAATTTGCATATATTACAGTCTATAGGGGATATTTTCCAGATTTAGAAAAACATGTAATGCGACGTAATCAGTTGGAAGGCACATATTACAATGACGTTTCTATTAAACAGCTTAGGAAGAAATTATTAGACATGGGATTACTGGAACAAGAATTTTCTTTCAGTTCAATAAAAGTGGATAATAAAGGACCAGCTGATGACTGGCAAACTATCATCAAAATAGAAAAAAAGAATAATTTGTGACCAGACAAGCCTAATCCTTAATCATAATATCAGATTTCTTCCAAATTATCCTAGGTTTCCTGACAATTTCTTAAAAAACGATAATAAAGGCAACTTATCTTTTCGACCATGAGAGAACTTAATTCAATACTTGTAACAGGTGGTGCAGGATATATTGGAAGTGTTTTAACCCAAAAACTAGTCGAATTAGGTTATAATATTCGAGTCATAGATTCACTAATTTTTGGTAAAGATGGAATTTCTGAACTTATATCACAAAATTCGATTGAATTAATCGATGAGGATATTCGCGATGAAAATTTTTTGAAACGTGTAGTCAAAGATGTAGATTGTGTAATCCATTTAGCGGCTATCGTTGGCGATCCACTTTGTAAAAAAATTCCAGTTGCTGCTAAACAAATTAATGAAGATGCTACCAAACAACTAGTAAATATTTCAAAAAAACAAGGTGTAAAACGATTCATTTTTGCCTCAACATGTAGTAATTATGGTTCAGCTTCAACCACAGTAGATGAAAATAGTCCTATACAGTCTCTTTCATTGTATTCAAAAACAAAAGTAAATTCTGAAAATGCTATTTTAAATTCCAAAGATTCTAGTTTTGAGCCTTGTATTCTTCGGTTTGGTACCGCACACGGTTTATCACCACGGATGAGATTTGATTTACTGTTACAAGAATTTCTTCGTGATGCCATTCTTGATAAAAAAATTAGGATTTACGGACCAAATTTCTGGAGACCTTTAGCTCATGTAGAGGATATTTCAAACGCATGTATAACGGCAATCAAAAGTTCCAAGGATCTTATTTCAGGTGAAGTGTACAATGTTGGAAATAATAGTGAAAATTACACAAAAAAGATGCTAGCTGAAGTTATTCAAGAGTTTGTTCCTTCAACTATGATCGAAATAACTGAAGCAAAAACAGATTTGAGAACATATAGGGTTTCATTTGATAAAATTAAAAACAATCTAAACTTTATTTCAAAAAAAACCATTCGAGACAGCATTTCTGATATTTTGGCTGAAATCCAAAAGGGTAATTTGGATCTAAGGGCGTCAGAGTTTTCTAATATGTCAAAATTAACTGAGCGAGTTAGAGCTTTTTAAATTATGATTTAGACGTAATCTATAATATAGCCACAGGTTTTTGTTTACTGTGAGAATTTTCATTACTGGCACAACTGGATTTTTAGGGCAACAACTATCAAATTCATTGCTAAAAAAAGGTCATAAAATTGGAACATTATCTAGGAATGTAGCAAAGTCTGACCGTGCAATTGCCACAAATACTGAATCAATGATACATGGGGAGAAAAAGAAAGGACTGTCATATTATTTTGGTGATCTAACTGATTATCTGAACATTCACGACGTTTTGAGTGATTTTAAACCAGATGTGATAGTTCATCTTGCAGCGCAAACTTCAGTTGCTTATAGTTTTACTCATACTACTGAAGTATTCAATGTAAATTTTCTTGGTGTTGTTAATATGGCTGAAGCAGCACGTAGAGTTCTTCCTAAACTAAATAGATTCATTTTTTCTGGTTCCGTAGAAGCATATGGCATACAAACAAAATTTCCAACTAAGGAAACTGCGGAATTGAGAGCAGCTAGTCCATATGGTGTAGCAAAAATTGCATCAGAAAAATTTTTAAAATATCTTAATCAAGCATATGGGTTTCCAGCAATAATTTTTAGGAATGCAAATTCCTATGGAAGACAGTATAATCATCAGTTTGTGATAGAAAGTATGCTGTACCAAATGTATAAGGGAAAATCTCCTATCAAATTAGGCGATCCAACTCCTGTTCGTGATTTTATTTTTGAACCAGATTTACTCGCTGCATACAGTCTGGCTGTTTTAAGTAATAATAAAAAAATCATTGGTGAATCGATTAATGTTGGAACTGCAAAATCAATATCTATTAGGCAGCTAGCAGAAAAAATTAGGAAAATTACAGGTTATAAAGGAAAAATTAAGTGGAATAGTTTTCCAAAAAGAGCGTTGGAAATACCAAAACTTGAAGTAGACAATTCTAAGGCAAAAAAACTGTTAAACTGGAAACCAAAAACATCGTTGGATGAAGGATTAAGGATTACTGCATCCTACTATCAGAAAAAATAACTGCACCAAGTTTACAAAAGTATAATGTGAATAAATATGCCTGAAAAACTCTATGAAATTGTTTCAAAAGTATTTTCTGTTCCAATATCAGAAATAAATGATGAATTTGGTCCAGAAACAACCGATTCTTGGGATTCATTTAGGGGATTGGTTTTGGTTGACGAAATTGAAAGTAACTTTAATGTCAAATTCTCGGTTTCAGAAATAATTGATGTAAAAAATGTGAAAGACATTAAAAGACATCTTAAAAATCATGATGTTGATCTTAATGAATGAAAAATTATCAGAATATTCTTTTGATGAAATTAAAATAGGCATGCAAAAAAGCTTCAGAATTTTTATCTCAGAAGATAGATTGGATGATTTTGCAAGACTTTCAGGAGATGATAACCCACTACATATGAACGAAGAATATGCTTCTTCGACTTCTTTTAAAAAGAGAGTTTGTAGTGGAATGTTCTTGTCCTCATTTTTCTCTACATTAGTTGGTATGTATTTACCAGGTAAACATGCGCTTCACATATCTCAATCCTTGAATTTTGTCAATCCATGCTTTATCGGTGAAACGATCACTGTTGAGGGTAAAGTTATTGACAAAAGTCCTGCTACTAAAATCATCAAATTAGAAACTACAATTACTAACGAGTCAGGTAAGAGAATTATTGATGGAAAGGCACAAGTAATTGTTAGAGATGATTAAAAATTTAGGAATCCTACTATCAGAAAAATAACTAACAAGTTTAGATTTTTGTGAAATTTTTCATGATCCACGTTACACTGGGATCTGGTATATCCTCGGCGGTATGCCCTAATAATCTTGGAAATAATGGTTTTGATATTCGTAGCATACAAGCAAGTGTTAACATACCAACTCGTGAATTAAATAAACGAAATATTTTTTTGACGATCCTACCTTTCAGATTCCATGCCACAAACCTTACATCCATAATCTTTTCTTTTGAAAAATGAATTCTGAACATTAAAGAAAAATGATGAAATTCATGTATTTTTGTACTTTGAACATTATTAGCCCATTTCTCTATAAATTAACGGTCCGAGACCCCTTCCCTGATATTCTGGTAGTATTTGTAGTACAGTGAAATGAAATATAGTACTAATTCCTGCGGCACCTATTATTTTGCCTTGTTCTTCGTGGATAACTAACCAGTCACATAGTTCAATGCTTTTCATTTCATGTGAAATTCCTGATTCTCTTAATTTGGATATAATGTTTTTATCTACATTTACAATTCGCATAATAATTTCCTCATGTTTCATTCTCATAAAATTTTTCATAATTGATCTCAAAAACTTTAATCTTTAATTTTTTAAAACCGAATTCATCTGAATCAAAAATTTTCTTTAGATACGTGTATTGATTGTAATTATTATATAATTCATCTGTAAATGGATGGTATGGTCCTTGTTTCTGATTAGCAATAATATATTTCAGGTCATATTTTCCCCCATCAGAAATTAATTCTTCTAATGTTTCGCCATATGGTGCACCTGTGACTTTGAATAAATTTTCTTTATCAGGAATTGTTTTTGAATTAATTTCATAACTTTTGAATTTTTCAGGCGATTGAGTAATTAACAGATATTGAACATAATCCAAACTTCCTCCCCACTCTCTCAATACATTTCCTTGTAAATTATTTAATGCATATTCTGAAAATACTAATTTTTCATTTTCTAATATCTGATCCGGCGTTCCATATCTTGTCATAAATAGAGATGAAAGTAGAATTACTGTTATGATGATTCCTATAATGAAAATATCTTTTTGCTTTCTAGAAAATGAAAAAGTATTCAGACCATACTCAGTAACTCTCTGAATTGGTATAACTGAAAAAATCATTAAAAATGGTAATAGGTACATCATAAATCTTCTGTCGTCTATCATTGACATAGCTACTGCTAGGGATGCAACAGATACCAAAATGAAGATCCAGTTTGCCTTTATAAAATTTGGATTTTGATCAAAGGCCCTAAATGAAAATATTATTCCAAATGGAATTAATATGAACAAAAAAGGAAATGATAAAACTGAAAGTACTTTCAAACTATTGTAAAAACCTTGCAAAATAAAGGTCTGGATGAATGAAGGCAGTCCTTTTTCTTCGATATAGTCAAATGGAGAGTTAGTTGTTTTCTTGGTTACTTCACTAATCATTAGTTCAGGACTTCCAGCAAAAATTATGTTTTTATAATCTGAGTAAAATGGATCCCCAAATTCTTCATTACGTTCTAACAATATGGGTGAAATCACTAACAAAAAAATGACTGCAGCAAGTCCATAGTTTCTAAATAAATTAGGAGATTTTCTAAGCGTAATGAAGTAAATAATTGTAATCACAATAAGTACAAAAACTCCATTAATTCTTATCCAATAAGCAATTCCAGCTAAAAATAACGAAATTAAAACAAATCTTGTATTCTTGTTTAAAATAAAATAAAATGAACCTATTATAGCAAGATGAAATAACGGCTCTGATAGTCCAAAACCGGAATTATAATTAAGATGTGGTTCAAATGCAAAAAGGCTTGCTAGAAGCAAAGAGTATCTTTCATCAAAAAACTTTCGTCCTACTATATACATCATGGGTATAGAAAATGTAGCTACGCCGATACTTAGTACTCGTATTGTATTAGAGTAATCAAAGAAATTGTCCGAGTCGATGAATCCAAAAAATATGGAAACGAACATTGACCATCCCATACCCCTATGCGATGATTGTGAAAAGTCACCGTTTGTGTGAGCTATTGCCATCATAGTGTAATCTAGATTATCCGAATTTACTGGAACAGAAAAATCAACTAGATATAATTTCAAGCCTAACGAAATTAAGGAAATTAGAATTAGATAACAAATAATTTGTTTTTTATTCAATCTTCTTTTCCTTCATTTTATTTTCCAAAAAATGAATTCTTTAATAATTTGCCAACTTAATTGAGCACCAACAATTATAGGCGTCATTTTTCTTTCTCCACCAATTCTACATGGCTCTCTACTCTCTATTTCGTAAATTGGTATTTTCTTTTTTGCAAACCGAATACATATTTGTTGTTCTATATTCAAATATTGAGCATCTGTTTTCAAATCATTCCATAAATTTCTCTTAATTATTCGAAAACCATTAAGCGCATCAGTATAATCTCCACCAAAAAAAGTGTTAACTAAAAACGTAAACATGTTATTTCCAAAACGCTCGAACCAGTTTGCGTCATCGCTAACTGATTTTTTTCCAAATCTGGAGATATGAACCACATCATGACCCTCCTTAACTTTTTGAATTAGTTTGGGAATATCTTCGGGAAGATCATTACCGTCTGGGCTAAAAAACATAACATAATCTGATTCCGTTTGCTCTACACCAATTCTACAAGCGTTTCCCTCTCCCTTATTTTGTTGATGAATTACTCTAAATCCTAATTCTTTGACCCTTTCTAAGGTTCCATCCGTTGAGCCTCCATCAACAAAAACTATCTCTTCTGCCCAATCTTTTTTTATTTGTGGCATAATGATATTTACACCATCGATTTCATCCAAAGTTAAAACAATTACCACTACTGACAATGTTCAGACAATCTACGCTTCTAATTTAAATTGATTAGTGATGATTTCTATGCTTTTGACTTTCTCCATTTAACTCAATAATTAACTAACTATAGTTTTTCATTTAACTCTGAAACAAATTTTTGTAAATTTTTGATGTGTGTTCCCTCCCAATAGATCTTTTTACATTCTTCACATTCCCAGAATTCTGTAAAATTACTTGTTATTCTGTCGGGAATTTTTCCGATTATTTTCTCATTTTTAGTTAGCAGTAACTTGCCATTGCAGCTAGTACATCTGGAACTTCTCCCTTCTATAACAAACCTGCCCAAACCAACCTTTTCTTTAATCTGACGGAACTGTTCCAACTCATCTTCATATGATATGGTCACAGTTTCAATTTCATTTTTTTGAGCTAACTGTACTAGTAGACGATCCTTAGTTAGTAGGATCCTTTTTTGATTTTTTGCTATAATGATAATTTTGTTGTCAGTAATACTTGATGAATAAAAAGTGTCGTGTCCTAACAAACGAAGCTTTTTTGCTAGTTTACCTAACATTGCATCTGCAATAAATTTTGATTTTTGTACTTCGTCTTTGTTCAAATTATAGAAGAGAGTCTACCATTAGTGCAATGAAAAGTACTGCTAAATATGGGCTTGAAAACTTGAATAGAACCCATGATGCTCTTTCCGTTGGCTTAGCAACCACCCAAAAGCTAAGAATTACCATTAAAGCTCCTGATGCAATTGCGGTATACAAATAAACTTCATGCATAAGTGGTTCTCCATTATCATGAGTAAGGAAAAACGGAACCACACTAAAGAGTACCATCATCAGCGTTGTACCGGCAATAATTCTGGCTGAAGTTTTTTCTGATTGAACTGCAGTCAGCATTGGAACATTTACTTTTTTGTAATCTTCCTTAAAGTGCAAAGTCAACGCCCAAATATGCATTGGAATCCAAACAAAGACTAGTCCAGCTATGACAAGACCAAAATCCCAAAGACCTATTGTAGTTACAGCAACATAACCAATCAAAGCTGGTGCACCACCTGAGAATCCACCTAAAATGATATTTGTTCTACTTCTGCGCTTTAGACCATAACTGTACACCAAAATATTGTCCACTAAACCAAATGCCATAAAAGTTCCAGCCAGAATGCCATTCCAAAAAGATGTTGTAAAGCAGATACCAAAAGCGCATGCCAGTGAAATTACAGCAAGTATTAATCCAAAATTTCTAGCCTTTTCAGGAGGATTAATTCGCCTGCTTGGTATTGGTCTGTTTCGTGTTCTCTCCATTATGGCATCAATATCTCTGTCATGATAATTTGTCAATGTATTTGCCGCAGCAGAGCCAGCAGCTACCCCTCCAAGTAACAATGCCCATGTTGCAAGTGAAATTGGAACGTTGAATACGTTCGACGCAGTAATTGCAGCTCCAAATGCAGTAAATACCAGAAGGTACCAGATTTTTGGCTTGGTAACCTCATAGTATATGCCAATATTTGATTTTGTGTTAAAAATTTGCATTAATCACACTTCATATTTCATTTTACAAGCATCACTCTAACATATAGGGCAATTGTTTTGTTTGTGTTTTCATTTCTATAAAACTCTCGGACCCTATTATTCCTGGAATTTTACCAATCTTTTCTGAAATAATTTGGTGCATTTCATTTAGGCTTTTAGCATACATTGTCACTAGCATATCAAATCTGCCAGTGACTTCTGAAACCTCTCTTACGCCTGGAACTTTGAATAATTCTTCAATTATAATGGAACGCTGTTTTGAATCCATATTAATTCCTGTTAATGACTTGACAGTGTATCCAAGCTTTTTGTTATTGATATCTATTGTAAACCGCTCGATTAGTTTTTTCTTTACTAGCCGGTTAATCCTACTGTAAACAACCGAAGAATTTTCGTTAATTTTTTCAGAAAGTTTTGGGACTGAAATGGATGCATCATTACTTAGCTCTGTTAAAATCTTGAAATCTAAATCATCAACTTTTGCCATTTAAAACCTCAGTGATCTTACATATTTCTGGGTCTAATAAAGATATTATTGAATTTTTTATAAAATTTTAACCTAAAGTTTGTCTTTTTTGTAAAGCATTTCCGCTAAGAGGACTGCACCTTTAGCAGATCCCATCTTCTTGTTGTGTGAGAATAACATGTATTTCAATCCATGATCAAACAACTCTTCTTTTTCTAATCTTCCAATTGTTGTCGTCATTCCATCACCTACCTGTCTTTCAATTCTTGGCTGCGGTCTTGTTGGGTCCTCATGTACTGCATAGTAATCTTTTGGCGCTGATGGAAGATCTCCAACACTAATTTCCTTATTGTACTGTTCATATGTTTCCTTTGCATTTTTAGGATCAACCTCTTTTTCAGTTTCAACAAATACAGATTCGGTATGACCATCAATTACTGGAACTCTTGTACAAGTACAACTAACACGTATATCAGCCGGTTCTATTTTACCATTCTTTAATTTTCCAAGTATTTTTTTTGTCTCAATCCTAACTTTGTTTTCTTCCTTTGGTATGTAAGGAATAATGTTATCTGTAACATCCATAGCTGAAACACCTGGTGATCTACCACCGCCCGAGATCGCTTGCATTGAAGTCATCATGACTTTTTTTGCTCCATATTTCTCATAAAGTGGTTTCATAGTAATTGCTAATCCAGTTGTGGTACAATTAGGCAAAGGAGCTACCCAACCTTTCCAATCTCTGTTCTTTTTTTGTATCTCTAATAATTCAGCTTGCTCATCGTTTATTCCTGGAATTAGAATTGGCACATCATCCTCATATCTATATGCAGAAGAAGTTGAAATTACGGGTATATCCTTTGCAAATTTTGTTTCAATATCTCTTGCAGCGTTAGATTCAACGGCAGAAAATACCAAGTCTAACTCTGCAACATTAATCTCATCAATTTTTTTCACAGTCATTCCTTTGATATATTCCGGGATTTCTCCACCCACTTCCCATTTGATAATTCCACTGTCTGGATCTCTAATCGCATCAACGTAGTTTTTTCCCGCAGATCTTTCTGAAGCTGCAATTTGCGTAACTTCGAACCATGGGTGATCCTCTAGAGATAGCACAAATTCTTGTCCTACCGCTCCAGTGACTCCAATTATCGCTACTTTCTTTTTCATTGAGTCATTTTCAAGTTTTCAATTAATAAT
>LUMJ01000311.1_pt1 | contig 23230 bp, 24 predicted proteins | sample 729631 | NCBI WGS metagenome assembly LUMJ01 (sample SAMN03860266, study PRJNA289734) | marine metagenome | biome: seawater column; feature: ocean; material: water; isolation source: Red Sea water column Station 22 - depth 500m | place: Saudi Arabia: Red Sea | collected 2011-10-15 | depth 500 m
CTCTTGAATATTTAGCTACTCGTGAAGTATTCGCTGATAAAGAACTTGAAAGAATTAAAAAAGATGAAGATTCAGTATTCTATAAAAAAGGTAAAACAGGTTTTAATGGTAGAGATGAAGATTATAAGGAGTGGATGAGAACAGCATATGATGGTACATTATCTACGAGAAAAATTTTAGAAGAAGATACGGATTTAGATACAAGTAAACCAAATACTACTATGCAATCTGAAAAAGAGGTTGATGATAAAGTTGAATCAGAAATACAAAAGAAATTGGATGAGGCGAAAACACCTGAAGATAAAGAGTATTATGAAAAAGAATTAAAATCATTTCAAAAGTTTAGAGAGTATCACGATACATATACAGTCGGTCAAGATAAAAATGGTAGATTACATATAGTTTCTATTTCTAATAAAAAAGGTAGTGATTTAAAAGACCCACAAAATAATACAACACCAAAGAAAAGATTTGAATTAATTAAAGATAATTTTGGAGAAGATGTTGCAGATAGAGTAATTGATTCTTTGAATGATGGTATTGAAAGAGTTAGTGATACAAAACAATCAGCAGTTAAAAGAGGTGCTAAGGTAGATGTTACGGATTCCATATCAGATATATGTGAAACTAAAGAGATGCAAAAGTATATGGATAAACTTGAAGGTAACGCAAAGTTTAGAGAGTTTGTAGATGATAGAGGAAAAGATTACGATAAACTATCTACTAAAGAAAAACTACAATTGATGCAACAACACGCTAATGAATTAATTAAAAATGGAAAGAAACCAGCTTATGAGCCTTATGGAAAAATTTGGACTAAGATTGGTGAGTTTAGTAGAACAAAGAGTTTTAAAGAAAAGCATTCTAATATTAATTTTGATGATGAATCAGTAAACACAAGTATTCAGATAAAGCAAGATGAAAAGGATGCAGTTAATTCAGCCCATAAAAAAGTTGTAAATGAGATTACTGATGCTGATAAAGAAAAAGGATTTCCAAAAGATGGAAAGAATGGTCCACATACTCAAGGATATATTTCTACTGTTATGAAAGCAATGCATTTTGATTCTTATATTGATGGTGGTGATGGTAAGATGATTATTCAAATGGGTATTAGGGGAGCTAAACCAACACATATAAGAAATTGTTTAGCAGAACAAAGTGGATTCGGAACAGATGTTAAAACACCAGAACAAAGGAAAGAGTTGAAAAAGTATCTTAGAGAGAAATGTAGAATTGATGCTGAGAGTGGTGCTATATTTGTAAAATCACCTGATGGTGAACGACAGATTGCAGAAGATACTTGGAGAACTGCTGGTACATCTCAAAAAGTGGCAAGTGGTTTTGGTGATGAAATGAGAGCTTGTATTAAAGGTAAAGTAGATTCAGATAGGAAAAAACAATGAAAACTCAACTACTCTGTACATTCACTAAAAGAAATAAATTTTACGAAACAGTAGATATTATTATTGCATGTAATGATATTGTGTTTGATAAGATATATGTATTTCAGAATGAAAAAGATCATCACCAGCTAATATGTACATATAACGTAGAGTATGATGAAGATTTTATGCAAGGTATACCAGATACTATTTCACTTCACAGAAAAAAGAATACAAATACACTTTATACAATTAATGCACTTAATGATTTGATTCGTGAATTGAATGATGGTAAGTTAGATAAAACATTTCCTATACAGTGGGAAAATTATAAGAATTGTTTGTTACTTACAAATGAGGATGGTCTTAATAAAATACCAACAAGAATTTATACTATCGTAAACGTAGAAACGTGGGATAAAGATAAAAAATAAATTGTATTTTCAAGAAATTGATTATATTTATTTATGTATCAAGGTTACACTTGATTAACAAATACTAATTAACTAATTAAATAATGGAGAATAAAAATGGATTTAAACGCAATCAAAAATCGTCTTAGTCAACTTCAAACCGCAAATAATAGAACTTCAAACCTTTGGAAACCTCAACCTGGTTTACAGGTAGTTAGAATTGTTCCTTATAAATTTAATAAGGATAATCCTTTCATTGAGCTGTATTTTCATTATGATTTAGGTGGTAAGAATTATCTTTCACCTGTATCATTTGGTCGTCCTGACCCAATTGAAGAGTTTGCTCAAAAACTCAAATCAACTGGTTCAAAGGATGACTACCGTTTAGGTAAAAAAGTTGAAGCGAAAATGAGAACTTTCGCTCCAGTTGTTGTTCGTGGTGAAGAAACTCAAGGTGTACGTTTTTGGGGATTTGGAAAGACAGTTTATCAAGAACTACTTTCTATAATCGCTGATCCAGATTATGGTGATATCACAGATGCAGTAAATGGTCGTGATGTTGCTGTAGAATTCAAAACAGCTGAAGAAACAGGTAAATCCTTTCCTTCAACATCAATTAGAGTAAAGCCAAATCAAACTCCAATTACCGAAGATGCATCAGTACTTGAATCACTAAAAGAATCTCAGAAGAATATTACTGAAATTTATCAGGAAAAATCTTATGAAGAATTAACTCAGGCACTTAATGAGTACCTGAATGGTGGTTCAACTTCTGAAGAAAAAAAAGTAGAAGATAAAAAAGCTTTAGCAGATGCTTCTACATATGATTCAAAGAAAACATCAGATGCATTTGATGATTTATTTAATAACTAAATAAAATAATATAGGGTGGCTAGGGTTAAGAGCCACTGCTAGTATATACTTCTGGCGCCACCCATATTTATAGGAGATTTATATGTCAACTAGAGACGTATTGGCTGGTGTTTTAGCAGACACTTTAAATAAACAATTCAAGGATATGAAAGTAGCATATTTTCTTGATGGTACAGATACAACACCTACTGATATAAAGGATTTTGTATCTACAGGTTCAACTATGTTGGATTTAGCAATATCAAATAAACCTAATGGTGGTGTTGCTGTAGGTAGAATTACAGAACTTAATGGATTAGAATCAAGTGGTAAATCATTACTTGGAGCTCATATACTTGCTGAAACTCAGAAAAAGGGTGGAGTAGCAGTTTATATTGATACTGAAACGTCTGTTAGTACTGAGTTTCTTGGTGCTATTGGTGTGGATGTGGATAGTATGTTGTATTTACATTTAGAAACGATTGAAGATATTTTTTCAGCTATTGAAGAAATTGTTGCTAAAGTTCGAGAATCAGATAAAGATAGGTTAGTAACTATACTGGTTGATTCACTTGCTGCAGCAACCACTAAAGTAGAGTTAGAAGCGGATTTTGACAAAGATGGTTGGGCTACAGCAAAGGCAATTATTATCTCAAAGGCTATGAGGAAGATTACTCAAATGATTGGTAGAGAAAAAATTGCTCTTGTATTTACTAACCAACTCAGACAAAAACTTGGTGTAATGTTTGGAGACCCTTGGACTACAAGTGGTGGAAAAGCATTACCATTCCACGCTTCAACTCGTATTAGATTGAAAAATGTAGGTCAGATTAAAGATACAAAGAAAAATACAATTGGTATAAAAATGAGAGCTCAAGTTATAAAGAATAGACTTGGTCCTCCAATGAGACATGCTGATTTTGAATTGTATTTTGAAACTGGTATTGATAATGAAGGTAGTTGGTTACACGTTATGAAAGATCATAAACTTGTAAAACAAGCTGGTGCTTGGTATACTATGAAAAATCATAAAGATAAAGAAATTAAATTTCAATCAAAAGATTGGTCCGATTATCTGAAAGATGAAGAGTTTAAAGAATACTGCTATCAACTAATTTGCGATAAAGTAATTTTGAAATATGAAAAGAATTTTGGAATTGATGATGTAGTCGTGGAAGAAGAAGTAAGTGAGTAATGCAAAATATCTGTCTATATTTGAGGAGATAAAGAAAAAGGGTGGATCATTAGACGGTGGTGAACCTAATGACAAAGTACTTATCATAGATGGCTTAAATACTTTTATAAGAGTATTTAGTGTTATACCAACTACCAATGAGGATGGAATTCACGTTGGTGGAATAGTTGGTTTTCTAAGGAGTATCGGTTATACTATAAATATGATTAGACCTACTCGTGTCATCATAGTATTTGATGGTAAAGGTGGGTCTAATCGCCGTCGCAAAATATATCCTGAGTATAAACAAAAGAGAAAAACCAAATATAGAGTAAATCGTTCATATGATTTTGCATCTCAAGAAGATGAGAAACATAATATGATTACGCAGTTACAGAGAATTGTTGAGTATTTAGATGCACTTCCTGTAACTGTTTTATCTTATGATAATATTGAAGCTGATGATACTATTGGTTATCTTTGTAGACAAGTCCTTACTGATTCTCAAATTACTATTATGTCTACTGATAAAGATTTTTTACAATTGGCAAATAGTAGAATAAAAGTATGGAGTCCAACTAAAAAGAAAATGTATGATGAAGATGTGGTATTAGATGAATATGGTATTTCATCTCATAATCTTATTTGGTATAGAGTTTTAGATGGTGATAAATCTGATAATATTAGTGGAGTACGTGGATTAGGATTAAAAACAATACAAAAGAAGTTACCGTTTTTAAGTGAAAATCGTATAGTTCAGATTGATGAAGTTCTTGATGCATTACCAGAATCAAAAGATGTTATAGAATTGAATTATAAGTTGATGCAACTATCGGATGTAGATATTTCAGCTTCTACGAAAACAAAGATAATAGCAAAAGTGAATGAACCAATTCAAAGATTAATAAAATTTAAATTTGAGAAGATGTTTTTGGAAGATAAGTTATATACAGCACTTCCTAATGTAACGAGTTGGTTAGTAAATAATTTTAATCAGTTGAATCATTATGCAGAGAAATCTCATGAAGGTAACTGATTTTGTTGTTGAACACGTAAATAGAAAAGCAGTAACTAGTTTTATTGAGAAGCATCATTATTCACATAATATAAATGGGATACAGTCCTATTACCACTTTGGTTTATATACAGAAGGTAAATTTGGATTACCAAAGATGATAGGAGCTATGTTATATGCTATGCCATCAATGCCAGCAACAGCAGCTAAATACAATCCAATCAATCCTGATAAGTGTTTTGAGTTAAGAAGGTTAGTGTGTATTGACGATACACCAACAAATACAGAGAGTTATTTTATAGGACAAACGTTTAAATGGTTAAAAAAGAATACAGATATAGAAGTTATTGTTTCTTTTGCAGATCAACATTATGGTCATTCTGGTGTTATTTATAAGGCTACAAATTTTGAATATTTTGGAGAAACAGCTCCCGCGAGGATATTGATGGTAGATGGAAAGGAATATCATAGTAGGTCTTTGAATCAAGATAAAAGACCTTATGGTAGAGAATTGAAAAGAAGGTATGATGCAGGAGATTCAAATATATTTTTTAATAACAGAAAACCTAAACATATTTATGTATACTATTTGAACAGAAAAATAAAAAAAGAAATTAAAAGGTTACATAGTGAGTGATAGTTTAACCCAATTCGGAACCGCATTTCAAGCAAAGATTATTGCTTCTTTATTAAGTAATATTAAATTTGTACAAACTATTAGTGATATATTACAACCATCCATGTTTGATTCAGATTCTAATAAATGGTTAGTTAAAATTATACGAGATTATTATTATGAATATAAAAAACAACCAACACTTGAAGTTATAAAATATAAAATAGATGAGATAGATAATGAGATTCTTAAATCTGGAGTGGTTGATAAACTAAGAGAAGTTTGGAAAAATATAGAAGCTACTGATTTAGAATTTGTTCAATCTGAAACGTTAGATTTTTGTAAGAATCAAACATTGAAGAATGCGATTCTAGAATCGGTTGATTTGTTAGAGAATAAAAATTATGATGGTATAAAATCTATTATAGATAATGCAATGAAAGCGGGAACAACAAGAGATTTAGGTCATGATTATATTCCATCGTTAGATTTGAGATTAGAAGAATCTTCTAGAGTAACAGTTAAAACTCCATGGGATGTAATTAATGAGGTTATGGATGGTGGTTTAGGTGATGGTGAATTAGGAGTTATTGTTGCTCCAGCTGGTATTGGTAAATCTTGGACACTTCAAGCATTAGGTGCTGATGTAGTTAAAAAGGGTAAAACAGTTATACATTATACATTAGAGTTAAATCAGAATTATGTTGGTTTAAGATATGATTCTATTAATACTGGTATTACTACGGCAAATATAAAGTATTATAAAGAAGATGTAAGAAAAAAGATATCCGCACTTAAAGGTAAATTAATTATAAAATACTTTCCAACTAAATCTGCATCAGTTCAAACATTAGGTGCACATTTGAAACAAATAGAGTTAAGTGGTACTAAAGTAGATATGGTGGTTGTTGATTATGCTGATATTTTAATGCCAACTGGGCATTTTAGAGAAAAAAGACATGCTATAGGTAATATTTATGAAGATTTAAGAGGACTTGCTGGTGAAATAGAAGTTCCAATATGGACAGCTTCACAAGCTAATCGTTCAGCGTTAGAAGAAGATGTAATTGGAGCTGATAAAGTTGCAGAAGATTATTCAAAAGTTATGACAGCAGATTTTGTTATGAGTATGAGTAGAAAAGTTGAAGATAAAATTGCTAATACTGGTAGATTTCATGTTATAAAAAATAGGTTTGGTATTGATGGTATAACTTATCCATCAACAATTAATACTAATATTGGGTTAGTTAAGATACATGAAGGTAGTAGTAGGTTTGGAAAGGAAGCTCAAAGTAAGATGGATAACAGTCAAGAATTTTTAAGAAAAGAATTAGCAAACAAATATAAAGATATGGAAAAAAAAGTTGATGGATTTGAATAAATAACAAGTTTGATTCAATATATATTATATTTATTAATGTTACGGACAAAAGATTATAAGAGGAATTGTTGATGGAGAAGTTTGTTTTATCAGAAAATTTTATAACTAGGTGAATTAGTTTATATGAGAACATATTCTCGTATTAAAAAAAATGGCAAAAATGAGAGATGGTGGGAAACCGTAAAAAGAGTTGTAGAAGGTACTTATACAATGCAAAAAAAATGGATAGAATCACATCAACTTGGTTGGAATGCATGGCAAGCTCAAAGGTCAGCACAAGAAATGTATGATAGAATTTTTTATATGAAATTTCTACCTCCAGGTAGAGGGTTATGGGCTATGGGAACACCAATAACTGAAGAAAAGGGGTTATATGCAGCACTTAACAATTGTGCATTTGTATCAACTTCAACTATTAAGGATGATTATGCAAAACCATTTACGTTTTTAATGGATGCTTCAATGTTGGGTGTAGGTGTTGGATTCGATACAAAAGGTGCTGGTGAAATTATTGTTAAGGGACCTAATAAAGATAGAAAAAGTGAACTATTTGAAATACCTGATACAAGAGAGGGATGGGTAGAATCAGTTAAGTTGCTTTTAGAGTCATATTTTCATGGAACAAGTATTATTTATTTTGACTATGATATGATTAGAGATGCAGGTGAACTAATAAAAGGATTCGGTGGAGTATCAAGTGGTTATGAACCATTACAAGAAATTCATCAAGAGATTCGTAAGGTATTGGATAAAAATAGTGGAGAACCAATTTCAACAACTACAATCGTAGACATAATGAATCTAATTGGTAAGTGTGTTGTTGCAGGTAATGTTCGTAGAACTGCAGAAATTGTATTTGGTGATCCATTTGATGATGAATATTTAGATTTAAAAAATTATAAAATAAATAAACATAGAGAAACTTATGGGTGGACATCAAATAATTCAATATTTGCTGAATTGGGGATGGATTATACTGATGTATGTAAAAGAATTGTAGATAATGGCGAACCAGGATTTGCTTGGTTAGAAAATATGAGAGGTTATGGTAGATTAAAAAATGGTAAGGATAATAAAGACCATAGAGCGGCCGGTGGAAATCCTTGTTTAGAACAAACATTAGAATCATATGAGTTATGTTGTTTAGTAGAAACATTTCCATATAATCACGATTCGTTAAAGGACTATAAGAGGACATTGAAGTATGCTTATCTGTATGCTAAAACAGTAACTTTAGGTAAAACTCATTGGCCAGATACTAATAGAGTTATGTTGAGAAACCGCAGAATTGGCTGTAGTGTTAGTGGAATCGCGCAGTTTATTACTAAACGCGGTCTAGATGAATTAAAAATTTGGTTAGAAAAAGGATATTGTGTAATTCAAAAATGGGATAAAATGTATTCTGATTGGTTAGCAGTACCACATTCTATTAAAACTACTTCAGTTAAACCAAGTGGTACGGTTTCACTTTTAGTAGGATCAACTCCAGGAATGCATTATCCAGAATCTAGATTTTATATTCGTAGAATGAGATTATCAAAACATTCAGAGTTAATAGAGCCATTAAAGAAGGCAGGTTACAAAATAGAACCAGCATTTGGTTCAGAAGATTCAACAATGGTTGTAGAGGTGCCGGTAGATGTAGGAGAGGGTATTAGAACAGCGGCTGAACTTTCGATTTGGGAACAATTCAGTTTAGCCGCTTTTCTTCAACGACATTGGGCAGATAACCAAGTTAGTTGCACTGCAACATTTGATCCTGATACTGAATCAGACCAATTACCACACGTTTTAAATTATTTTCAATATAGATTAAAGGGTATTTCTTTATTACCAAGAAAAAATGGTGGAGCATATAAACAAATGCCATATGAAGCAATTGATGAAAAAGAGTATAATAAACAAGTTAAAAAACTTGGTCATTTAAGTTTTGTAGGTGTTGAGGGTATAAGTTTTGTAACAATGATGTTTGTGATGTACCAGTGAACTAATAAAAGTTGAGGTTATTTTGTATCAAAATATCTTCTATGATAGAAGAATAAACAAAATGCATATTTGGGATGATAAGTTTGGTCATCAAACTTTTCGTTATAAGAAATATGCTTATGTTAAAAATAGAGCTGGTACTTATGTTTCTCTTTATGGAGATAAACTAAAGAGAGTAAATAAGTGGGATAAAGATCAACCAGAATTATTTGAATCTGATGTAAATCCAGAGATTAGAGTATTAGTTGATAACTATACTGATTCAGATGATGTATCTGAAGGTCATAAAGTAATGATTTTTGATATTGAGGTTGAAGTTACAGATGGATTTCCAAATGTAAATAAAGCAGAGAATAAAATAACTTCAATAGCATTTAATGATCCATTAACAGGTGAGTATTTTTGTTATGTATTAGATAAATTTAATAAATTAAAGTTAAGTGATGATAGAATAAAAGTTGATGGTAAAGAAACAATAAAATCTTACTCAGAAGAGTATGATTTGTTAACTTCTTTTTTTATGAAGTACTTAGAAATAAAACCAACAATTTTAACAGGATGGAATGTAGAGTTTTTTGATATTCCATATCTTTATAATAGGGCACAACAAATAGTTGGTAAGAACGTTGCTGATTGTCTTTCACCTATTCAGAATGTTCAATGGAGTGATTTTCAAAATAGATATAAAATAGCAGGTGTTAGTATATTAGATTATTTGGCTTTATATAAAAGGTTTACATTTAGTGAAAGGTCTTCGTATAGGTTAGATGATATTGGTAACTATGAAGTGGGTGAAACTAAGATTGAATATGAAGGAACATTAAATGATTTATATGAAAATGATTTGGAAAAGTTTATACAGTATAATTTGCAAGATGTAAAACTTGTTAAGAAACTTGATGATAAGTTAGATTTTATAGAAATAGCTAGAGGTTTGGCTCATTTAGGTCATGTTCCGTATGAAGATGTATTTATGAGTTCTCGTTATTTAGAAGGTTCTATTTTAGTTTATTTAAGAAAAAAAAATATTGTAGCTCCTAATAAACCTAAAAAAATAAAGAAGTTTTATGGTGAAAAGTTTGTTGGTGCATATGTTCAAGAACCAATAAAAGGTAAACATAATTGGGTTTTTGATCTAGATATTACTTCTATGTATCCATCTTGTATTATGTCGTTAAATATATCTCCAGAAACTAAAATTGGTAAAATACAAGGATGGAAACCAGAAGAGTTTTTAAAGAAGGATAATAAAAAAACGTATTCAATAGTTCAAAATGATAAAGAAATAGGTAAATTTACAGAAGTAGAACTTAAAAATTTTTTAAATAAAAGAGATGTTGGTGTTGCTACAAATGGTGTAATGTATAGAACTGATAAAGATGGATTACTTCCAGCACTATTAAGAAAGTGGTTTGATGAACGAGTTGAATATAGAAAATTATCTAAAAAGTTTCATGAAGAAGGAGATAAAAATAAATCAGATTATTTCGATAGGAGACAATATTTACAGAAAGTTCTTTTAAATAGTTTATATGGAGTATTGGGGTTACCAGTATTTAGGTTTTATGATTTAGATAATGCTGAGGCTGTTACATATACAGGACAATCATTGATTAAATTTACTAAAAGGGTAACTAATGATTTTTATAACAAAGAATTAAATGACAGTGAAAATTATTGTATTTATATTGATACTGATTCAGTTTTTTATTCAGCAATGCCGTTAGTTATTAAAAGATTTCCAAATATTAATATTTATGATGAAGAAAAAATGTCTAATACTATTTTAAATATTGCTAATGAAGTTCAAGAATATTTGAATATGTCTTATGATTATTTTGCAAATAGATTTTGTAATTTACATACTCATAGGTTTAATATTAAACAGGAGGTTATTGCTAAAAGTGGATTGTTTATAACTAAAAAACGTTATGGTTTAAAGATTATAAATGATAATGGTAAGAAAGTAAATAAGATGATGGTAAAGGGGCTGGATACTGTAAGGTCTAGTTTTCCAATCGCTATGAGAGAAATGTTAAGTAAATTATTAGAAGATATTTTAATGGATGTTCCTAAAGATAAATTGGATAAGTTTATTATTAATTTCAAAGATAGTATGAAACTTATGGATTTTAATAAAATTGCGATACCAACAAGTGTAAAAGGAATTAAAAAGTATAGAGATTTAAGTGGTGGTATGTTTAGTTCTTATAAGTTAGGAACTCCAATTCATGTTAAAAGTTCATTATTTTATAATGATTTATTAAAACATTTTAATCTTACAAAGAAATATTCACCAATTCATAATGGAGAAAAGATTAAGTGGGTATATTTAAAAAATAATCCAATAGGATTACAAACTGTTGCATATAAGGGTCATGAAGATCCACCAGAAATATTATCTTTTATAAAACAATATATTAATCATGATAAAATTTATAAACAAGCATTACATAAAAAAATTATGATGTTGTATGTGGCTCTCGGTTGGGATGAACCAACTGATGCTAGTAAAACAATAGAAAGATTTTTTTGATTTTGAACAAATAAAACTATATATATGTATATATGGTTATAATTAATAGGAGAAGTTACAATGAATAAGCAGAAACTAGTTCGTTTCATAAATAAGTATTATCTGAATGGAACAGTAAATTCAGTAATATTGAATAGCAATTCGAATAAGCTATCAGCAAGGTTTATATCAGGTGATAAAACTTTGTTAGGTGAATTAGAAATGGATAAATGGCAATTTGAGGATTCTGAAGTTGGTATTTATAATACAGAGCAATTATTAAAGTTGCTATCTGTATTAGATGAAGATGTTAATGTTTCAATAAGTAAAGCTGGTGATAAATCAATCGCTTTAAAGGTAACTGATGCATTTTCATCAGTAAATTATATGTTGAGTGATATATCTATTATCAATAAACCGCCACAGTTAAAAGAAGTACCTGAGTTTGAGGTAAAAATTGATGTTACACCACAATTTGTTAATAAGTTTATAGCTGGTAAAGGTGCTTTAGCAGAAACTGATAATTTTACAGTATTAACAGATGGAAGTAATACAAAACTTGTGATTGGTTATGCAGCAATTAATACTAATCGTGTTACACTTCCAGTTACAACATCAAAATCAAATGATATTGATAACGTATCTTTTAATGCGAATATTTTTAAAGAAGTATTAACCGCGAATAAAGAATGTGAAAGTGCTACATTAGAAGTTAGTAGTGAAGGGTTAGCTAAAATTGTATTTAAGGTAGATGACTTTAGTGTAACTTATTGGTTGGTAGCAGTAACTGACGTTGATTGATAATTGTGATATTTCAAAGGTTCTTTTAAGACCAATACAAAAACCATTAGCAAGAAGTATAATAGAAAAGAATCATTACAGTGGTAGATTATCTTCTTGTAGGTATGCGTTAGGTGTTTTTTATCAACCTGGTAATGAACATAAGTTTTTTGATGAACTTGAAGAGAAGTTAATTGGCTGTATAACATATGGATTTCCAATTGGTAGAAGAGTTCTTGGTTCTATATTTAAAGAAGATTTAAAACTTACAACTAAAAATATTTTAGAATTAACAAGGTTATTTATACATGATGGTTATGGTAAAAATATTGAATCTTATGTTATATCACAGTCATTTAAATGGTTGAAAAAGAATGCATCAAATATAAAGGTATTAATATCATATGCAGATCCTGAACAAAATCATGCTGGTGGAATATATCAAGCAACTAATTGGTTATATCAAGGATGTGGGGATATACAGATGGCACCGACATTTAGTTTGAAAATAGAAGAAGATGGTGAATGGATTCATAGTAGGACTGTTTATTCTATGTATGGTAGTAGTAACGTTGAACATTTAAAGAAGCAAATAGGACACACATTTTGGTTGAAGAAAGAAGCAGAAAAACACAGATATTTATATTTTATTGGTAATAAGAAAGAAAACAAACTATTTATGAATACATTGAAACACCCATTATTACCTTATCCAAAAGAGGCTTTAAATAAAGCAGAAGTTATGAAATATGAAGTAGATAATAAAGGTATTTATAATGAGTAATTCTTTATGGGTAGAAAAATATCGGCCTTCTACGATAGATACTTACATTGGTAATGAACACCTAAAAAGTAAAGTATCTGTTTATCTTGAGAGTGGTGACTTACCACATCTTCTTCTGTATGGGAAGGCTGGTACAGGTAAAACCACTCTCGCTAAATTACTTGTTAAGAATATAGATTGTGATTATTTATATATTAATGCATCTGATGAAAATAATGTAGATACAGTTAGAACTAAAGTTAAGAATTTTGCCTCTACTGTTGGATTTAAGGATTTAAAGATTATTATATTAGATGAGTGTGATTATATTACACCAAACGCACAAGCGGCATTAAGGAATCTAATGGAAACTTTTAGTAAACATTGTAGATTTATTCTGACTTGTAACTTTGTTGAACGAATTATTGATCCAATTCAAAGTAGGTGTCAATTATTTCAAATAATTCCACCATCTAAAGTAGAAGTAGCTCAAAGATTAAATCAAATTTTAGAAGAGGAAGAAATTAATTGTGAATTGAAAGATTTGAAAATATTGATAGATTCTAATTATCCTGACATCCGTAGAACAATTAACTCAGCTCAAAGAAATGTAGTTAATTTACAATTAAAATTAGATACGAATAGTATTATTCAAAACGATTATAAATTAAAATTATTAGAGATTTTAAAAGTACAAAATAAAAGAAATGCATTCAAAGATATTAGACAATTGTTGGCAGATAATAAGATTACGGATTTTGCTGACTTATTTCGTTTGTTATATGATGAAGTAGACAGTTATGGAAAAGGACATGTAGCAGAATGTATTTTGGTTATTGCAAGATATGAACTATCAGATAGTCAAGTAGTTGATAAAGAAATCAATGCTATGGCAATGATAATAGAATTGTTAGGAGTAATAAAATAATGATAGAAAAACATTGGGGTGAAAAGAAACCACTTAAAAAGAAAAGTGTACAAAATCCACCACCAACTGAAAAACACATAGCAGTACATGAGAATAAAATATATTATTATGCTGGTGTAAATAGAGATAGTGCATCTGAACTTAATAAAAAGATAGGTGAGTTAGAATCTAAAAGTTTAACATTTGGAAATAATTTAGATATAGATCCACCAACATTAAAAATATTGATAAATTCAGGTGGTGGTTCAATTACTGCAGGTATTTCATCTATGGATACAATACTGAGATGTAAAGTTCCAGTTCATACTTATGTAGATGGATTCTGTGCAAGTGCAGCCACATTTCTTTCAGTAGTAGGTGAGAAAAGATTTATGAGTAGAAATTCTTATATGTTGATCCATCAATTATCAAGTAATTTTTGGGGAAAGTATTCAGAATTTGAAGATGAGAAAAAGAATTTAGATTTAATGATGACTACTATTAAAAATGTATATAAAGAATATACTAAAGTTCCAATGAAAAAAATAAATGAAATATTGAAACATGATTTGTTGTGGGATGCTAAAACTTGTTTAAAATATGGTTTGATTGATGAGATAGTATGAAGTCGATTTCACATTCACAATTTACAACTTATAACGATTGTAATTTAAAGTGGAAACTTCGTTATATAGATGAGCTTAGTATTTCAGGTGGCAACATATATACTTTATTTGGTTCTGCAATGCATACTGTTATTCAAAGTTATCTTACTGAGATGTATAACAAGTCAATAGTATCTGCAGATAAATTACCACTTGATGATATGTTGAAAGAAGAGATGGTTAAAGAGTTTAATAATATAAAAGAGAAGTGGGGAGTTTTGCCTTGTGAGCAAAAAGATATGGTAGAGTTTTATCAGGATGGTCTTGATATAATTCAACATTTTAGAAAACATCGTAACAAGTATTTTATGAAAAATAATTATGAGTTAATTGGTGTTGAAGTTCCTATATTCACAACTGTACAGGAAGGTGTAGAATTTAGAAGTTTTTTAGATGTCGTGCTTCGTAATAAAATATCTGGAGATATTACTATTATTGATTTGAAAACTTCAACAAGAAGTTGGACAAATTTTCATAAAAAGAATTTTTACAAAATATCTCAGTTATTATTGTATAAACAATTTTATTCAGATAAGTTTGATGTATCGTTGGATAAGATTTTTGTAGAGTTTTTGATTTTGAAAAGGAAGATAGCAAAAAAGTCAGATTTTCCAATTAGTAGATTACAACGATTTGAGCCGTCACAAGGAAAAATAAATATGAATAAAACTATGAAGGCGTTTAATGAATTTCGTGAATTGATTTTTGATTCAAAGGGAGAATATAGGAAAGATAGAAATTATTCAGCAAAACCTGGAAGTGCATGTAAATTTTGTGAATTTTATGATACGGAGTATTGTGAATGGGGAAAGATATTGTAGATAATCCGATATTGAAAGTCGGAATTGTTGGTAGTCGGAAATATGAAAATCGACAAAAAATAAAACAATTTATATTCAAATTAAAAAGGGAAAAGGGACCTGACACGGTAATTGTAAGTGGTGGATGTCCACGAGGTGCAGATTATTATGCTAAGAAATATGCTCTTGAATTGGGATTACAATATGAAGAGTATCCACCAGTACATCAAGCACATAATTTATATTGTCCACTACATGAAAGAAATTATGGAAAGCCATATAGTGTTAGGAATTTTTTTGCTAGGAATAAACAAATAGCAATTCATTCAGAATATATTGTGGCATTTATACCAAGAGGAGTTGATTCACCAGGTTCTATGTCTACTATTAATTATGCTAAAAAATTTGGAAAAAAAACTATTGTTATAAGTTAAATATATATATTTATGTATATATGAAAACACAAACAAAATTAACATCTGTAAAAATAATTAAATCTTTGTATGAAAATTTTAGGTTAAAAACAGTTAATTCATCTATGAATTTGCAAAAAATAGTTAACCGTTCAATCCATCAGTATCTAAATGATGTAGTTATAAGAGAGCAAATGGAGAGCTATGATAAACTTTTTGCAAGTGGGAGTAAATTTTAATGAATAGTACAGTTAGTGAGAAAATACTTAATAAAATTTATGACATTTTAATTAGAATTGAAAAACATTTGCTTGAACATAAACCTAAAAAAGAAAAAAAGAAAAAACAGTTATTAAACGATTAATATGAATGTAAAGAGGTTATATGGCTAAAAAGAAAATTTTATTGATGTCTGACGATTTGAGGATGCATAGTGGAGTTGCGACTGTTTCAAAAGATATTGTTATAGAAACTTTAACTGAATATGATTGGGTTCAGATAGGTGGTGCAATAAAACATCCTGAAGTCGGTAAGATCGTAGATATGAGTGAAGGTCTCTCTGAATTTGGGATAAAAGATGGATACCTAAGAATTTATCCTGTAGATGGTTATGGAAGTGAAGATATTTTGAGAGAAGTGTTAGATCGTGAGAATCCAGATGCAATTCTTCACTATACAGATCCAAGATTTTGGATTTGGTTTTATCAGATGGAATCGGAGATCAGGAGAAATATTCCCATATTTTATTACAACATTTGGGATGATTTGCCTGATCCACAATATAATACAAATTACTATCGTAGTTGTGATTTACTAATGGGAATATCAAAACAAACTTATGGGATAAATAAAAGATTATTAAAACCATATGGATATGAAGATTGGCAGATAACTTATGTTCCACATGGTATATCATCAAGACGATTTCATAAGATTGAAGATGATGATGCTAAATTATTGGATTTTGAAGAAAAACATAGGTTGTTAGATAAAAAATTTAAAATATTATATAGTAATAGAAATATCAGGAGAAAACAGCCTGGTGATGTTTTGATGGCTTATAAATATTTTATGGATTATTTAACGTCTGAGGAACAAAAAGAATGTGTGTTAATCTGGCATTGTGCTCCAATCGATGATAATGGAACTGATTTGCCAAGACAATGTAGACATTTAATTCCTGATTATGATGTTTGTTTTACTTATGATAATGCAAATGAAGCTTTTAATGATGAAGATATGAATTTGTTATTTAATTCAGCTGATGTTTATGTTAATTTGGCTTCTAATGAAGGATTTGGTTTGGGTAGTTGTGAAGCTCTTACGGTTGGTACACCTATTATTGTGAATGTAACAGGTGGATTACAAGATCAATGTGGATTTAGAAATAAAGACGGTGAATTTTTGACACCAGATGATTATATTAATTTAGGTAGTAACCATAGAGGTGAATATAAAAATCATGGCGAGTGGGTAAAACCTGTTTATCCATCTAATGTATCTTTGCAGGGTTCGCCACCAACACCATATATATGGGATGATAGATGTCGACCAGAAGATGTTGCACCACTTCTTCGTGAGTTTTATGATATGGGTAGGAAAAAAAGAAAAAAACTTGGATCGCTTGGTACTAAATTTTGTAAAGAGAATCATATGACTGCTGAAGCTATGGGTCAGAATTTTATAAATTCTATGAATGGGGCATTTGAAAATTGGAAACCAAGTAAACGTTATACGATGGAGAAAATATGAAAAAATTAGTAGTAATGTGTGCTCCATTTAGTACTAGGAGTGGTTATGGTGATCATGCTAGGTCAATATATTATTCTATAATGGATAGAGATGATATTGATATAAAGTGTTTAGATGTTAGATGGGGTACGACTCCTAGGAATCATTTGAATCCTGAAGTGCCACGACATAAAAAATTATTGGACTGTTTTGTGGATCCTGAACAGCTGAAACAACAACCTGATGTTTATATTGATATACGTATACCTAATGAATTCGCAAATCCTGGTAAATTTAATATAGGAATTACAGCAGGTGTAGAGACTGATGTGGTTTCACCTGAGTTTTTGGCAGGAATGAATAATATGAATTTAAATATTGTGCCATCGAAATTTACTGCTGATACTTTTAGAAAATGTACATATGATCAAGTGGAAGATATGCCAGATGGACAAAAACAAAAAACTGGTATTATTAAATTAGATAAGCCAATAAAAGTTTTATTCGAGGGAGCTGATACTGATGTTTATTATCCAATGGATAAATATAAAATTAAATCAGATTTTGCGGATGAGTTATCTGAATTGATAAAAGAAGATTTTGCTTATTTGCATGTTGGACAATGGACTAAAGGTGAGATGGGTGAAGATAGAAAAAATATACCTTTGATGATTAAATGTTTTTTAGAGACTTTTAGTAATACACAAAATCCACCTGCTTTAGTTTTAAAAGTAAATGGAGCTAATTTTAGTATTTTAGATAATCATCAAACGGTGAAAAGTATTACAAAAATTAAAGATAAATTTTTACACGTAGAATCAGTATCTAATATTTATTTAATTCATGGTGATTTGACAATTCAAGAAATGGCTGTCTTGTATAATCATCCAAAAATTAGAGCATTTATAACTTGTACTCATGGAGAAGGATTTGGTAGACCAATGTTAGAGGCAAGTTGTTGTGATTTACCTGTCATTGCTTCAAAGTGGAGTGGTCATATGGATTTTTTAACGGATTCTGACTCTTTATTGATTAATGGTTTTTTAAAAGAAGTTCCAAAATCTGCACTTTGGAAACCAATTATTGTTGAGCCTGGCAAATGGTTTAATGTAAATGAAGCTGACGTTAAGAGAAAATTAAGAACTTTTTACAAAAAACATAAACTGATTGGAAGGAAAGCAAAAAGATTAGGTAAGAATAATAGACAAAAATATTCCTTAAATGAAATGAAGAAAGAATTTAATAAAATTTTAGATAATGTGTTGACAAGTATTCCAAGTCCAGTTAATTTAAAATTGCCAAAGTTGAAAAAAGTAGGTAGTGAAAAATCAAAATCGAAGACAACTATAAAATTACCAAAACTAAAAAAAGTTACGTAATGAATGAATGATATTTTTTTAAAAGTACAATGTCCAAATGACGGTGAAAGATGTTTAATTGATGATGGAGATATATTTGAATCAGTTATTTTATTAGGAGATAATGAACAAAATATGCAATGTTTGGTTTGTGGTTTCGCGTCTAATAGAGATATGAAGTCACACATAAATGATAATCCATTTCCACAAGAATTTAAAGATGTATGTATAGAAATGAATGACAGATGGTGGGCACCGTCTACATTTACAACTGAACATTACATGGTTGTACCTTTTGTAGAAGGAGATGTATTGAAATGGAGATTGTTTGCAAAAGATGACCCATCTACTGAAGTATTTGTACCACATTTCAGTGATGCTTTTAAAATGGTAGAAAAGTTGGAGAAGAACATTGGCGACCAGATACAACAATCGTAATATAATATTATCAGAACAAACATTACCAACTGGTAAGTTATTATCAGGAATGATTGTGACTTTTAATTATTCTGAAGAAGGTGTAACTGACCCGAGACCTATACTTTTATTTTTACATCGTGACAGTAAAAAAAAGTTGATAGAGGGTTTGAATATGAATTATATTAATTCTGCAAAAATAAAAAAATTATTTCAGGTAATAGAGTTCAAGAAGGGTGTACATGGTCAAGAGAATCTTATTGCTTTGAGAGATGACTATTTTAGAATTCAATTATCAGTTACTAAAAAAAGGTCTTTTATGTCACCAAAAAGATTTTATTCTAATATTATATTGGCAGATAATGTTTTTACACGAGCATATAGAAGTTATAAGACAGATAAATTATCGGCATTAAAAGTAATTAATATAAAAGAAGAGTATATTCAATTTTGAAAATTAGTTATTCTATATTAACTCATAATGAAACTAAGTCATTAGAAAAACTATTAAGATTTTTGGTGAAGTGGAAAGCTGATGGAGATGAAATAGTAATTCTTGATGATTATTCTGATGATGAAAAAACTAAACAGATTTTAGATTTTTATGTATCTACCGAAGATATTATCTATGAACAAAGATCATTAAATAATGATTACGCTACACAAAAAAATCATTTGAAGTCAATGTGTAGTGGTGATTATAGTTTTAACTTAGATGCAGATGAAATGATTAGTAGGTGGTTGATAAAAAATATTCATGGAATATTAGAAGATAATCAAATAGATTTGATTTATCTACCAAGAATTAACACTGTTGAGGGTTTAACTCAACAACATATACAACAATGGGGATGGAATGTAAATGAAGAAGGTTGGATTAATTTTCCAGATTGGCAAGGACGAGTGTTCAAAAATAGACCAAATATAAAATGGGAAAAACCTGTTCATGAGATGATAAAAGGATTCCAAACATATGCACATTTACCTACGGACAAGCCATTTTGTATGTTACACTATAAGAAAATTGAAAAACAAGAACAACAAAATAAGAAATATGATGGAATTTTAAGATGAAAGCATTAGTAACAGGTGGTGCTGGTTTTGTCGGTACGAATTTAATAAAGAGATTATTAAAAGATGGATATGATGTGATATCAATGGATAACTATTCTTCTGGATTTATGGATAATCATCAAAATGGATGTAAATATTTAGATTTTGATTGTACAGATAAAGAAGGGTGGGAACAAGTTGAAGAATTTTGGGGAACAAATACTCCAGATGTTATATTTCACATGGCAGCATTAGCAAGAATTCAACCATCTATAAAAGAACCAACTATTACTATTCAAAATAATTTTAATAGTACTTTAAATATTTTAGAATGGGCGAGAAGTAAAGATTGTCCTGTGATTTTTGCTGGTTCAAGTTCATATCATCATGGATTATGGGGAAGTCCATATGCTTGGTCAAAATATGCTGGTGAACAATTATGTAAATTATATTCTAATGTTTATGATTTACCTACTGCTATTTGTAGGTTTTATAATGTATACGGACCACATCAAATAGAAGAAGGAACTTATGCTACAGTTATTGGTATTTTTGAAAAACAGTATAGAGAGGGGCAACCATTAACAATAGTTGGTAATGGAGAACAACGTAGAGATTTTACACATATAGATGATATAGTAGATGGATTAATAAGAATTAATAGGGCAATGCAAGGTGAAGTAGATATGGTTTATGATGCTCCAATTTTTGAATTGGGTAGTGGTAAGAATTATTCTATCAACGAAGTGGCAGATATGTTTGATAAGTATTATATAAGAGAGTATACATCAGCAAGAAAGGGTGAATATGATGTCACCTTAGCAGATTATTCTGAAGCACAAAATTTATTAGATTGGAAGCCGACTAAAGATTTAAGTAATTATATAAAATCAATTAGATGAAATTAGCTTATATTTTAGATGTCGCGGGAGTAAAATCTTTTTATGTAAAAAATGGTGAAGCTTATACTTTTAAAGATGACAAACCTTATACATTTCATCATTCAGTGTCACCGAGTCTTTTTATGGCCGGTTGGAATTATCCATTTCTGTGGCCGGGTGGGTGTTATATAAATTTGAATGAATTTATAAATAATGGTCTTGATTTACCAGATGTAAAGTTTGATATGATATTGTATGCAAATGAAAGATGTGGATTAGATCCGGATACTTATGATGATTATACTGTTGCTCGTGTACAAGAGAGTTATCCTGATGCTACTATATTTGGGTGGTTTAAGGAGATTGAAATTCCATATCGTGAAGGTAGGCAAAAGGAAAGATTAGAAAATAGAATTAAATTTTTTAAAGATTGTGGGGAGAATATATTACTTGGTGCTGTAGGTTCGATGAAAGACTTACCTGAAATAGATGAAATAGAAAAAACTATAGGGACTAAAATAAAACATTTCATATCTTGTCCAATACCCATAGACGGCCTTTATGATACTTTTTATTCCGATGAAAAAGAAAAATCCATATACGCGTATCTACCAAATCCACCACATAGACGAGGTAAGACTTACGAATTTTGTAATTATCTTAGTAAAAAATATAATATACCAGTTAGATACAAACCACTTCAATCAGGTCAGAGATTTGATTATCTTTCACAGAAAGATTTTATAGATTTGTGGTCTTCAAGTTTATTTCATGTTAATATGGATCCAATAAAAACTCATCCTGGCCAACAATGTATCCAAGTAGCTGCTGTGGGTTCGGTGAATCTTGGTGGGTTAAATGAATCACATCATATTTTATTTCCAGATACAGCTACTAATGATGAAAATATTTTAGAGGAAAAATTTAAACAATATCTTGACGATGAGAATGAATTATTTAGAGCTATACAATATGCTTGGGAAAAATTAAATGAAAAATATAGTTTCAATGTTGTAAAACAACAATTATCAGAGGTGATGAATTATGTTTAACGGATCAGTAAAAGAATTTATCGCAAAATCATTTGAAGATCATAGAGGTGAACTTTGGACTACTTGGAAAAGAGATGAGTTTCCATCTGTTCAAAGTTTTGAAGGTGAATGGGTAGATTTGGATTTTAACCATGATAAGATTTCTACATCTCGGAAAAATGTTATTAGAGGCATACATGGGGATGATAAAGCATGGAAGTTGGTCACATGTTTATATGGTGAGATATATTTTGTGGTAGTTGATAATAGAAAAGATTCAGATACATATTTGGAATGGGATTATATTATTTTATCACAGAGTAATAAAAAGTCGGTATTGATACCACCTAATTATGGGAATGGTCATTGTGTTTTAAGTTCACATGCTGTATTTTTATATAAATGGGCATATTCGGGTGAATATCCTGATGTTGACCAACAATTTTCGTTAAAGTGGGATGATAAAAAAATAGGTATTGATTGGCCTGTTGATAATCCAGTTTTGTCTAAGAGAGACAAAGATGCAATGCCAATATCTGATGATGAAAACACTATGGATTTTTATGAAATGTATAACAAAGCTGAAGAGGTATTAAAATGAGTAAGAAAGCACTAATATTAACTTGGGAAAAATACCAGGACCACGAAGTAATCTATCCTTATTATAGAGTACAGGAGAGTGGTTATGAAGTAGATATTATGTCTAATAAAGTGGGCATGATTTATGGTATTCTCGGAACATATAATGAATCAACCAAGTCAGTATTTGATTTAAATGAAGAAGAGAAATTTAACCAGTATTTGGAGAAATATGACTTGTTGATTATTCCTGGTGGAGTTAAAGCACTTGAAAAATTAAGACAAGAACAATCAGCACTAAGGTTTATTGAGAAGTGGGATGCTCTTGGTAAAACTATTGGTTCAATTTGTCATGGTGGCCAGATGCTGATATCATCTGGAATAGTTGGTAACCGTGATGTTTCTGGTTACTATAGTATTAAAGATGATTTAATTAACGCTGGTGGTAATTTTGTTGATGCTGAAGCAGTAGTTTCTGATAATCTTATTTGTTGTCCACATTATAAATGGATGGG
>LUMJ01000670.1_pt1 | contig 23218 bp, 24 predicted proteins | sample 729631 | NCBI WGS metagenome assembly LUMJ01 (sample SAMN03860266, study PRJNA289734) | marine metagenome | biome: seawater column; feature: ocean; material: water; isolation source: Red Sea water column Station 22 - depth 500m | place: Saudi Arabia: Red Sea | collected 2011-10-15 | depth 500 m
GACGGCGCAGCCCTCACCCTGCAGGAGGCCACCCAGGCGCACCGTGGCGGACTGCCGGGAGCCGACGACCTCGAGCGGTTCCTTCCCACGCCGCCCGGTGCCGACCACCGGCTGCTTCCCGGAATCCGGCGACGGCGCGACTGGCCGACCATCGGCGGTCCCAGCCTCCGCGCCACGCTCGGCAACCTCTGCCGCCACCACCTCGTCACCGTCGTGGACGTGGACCCCTGGGTCGACCTGGCCTCCGACGAACAGCCCACCGGGCCCGCCACCCCCGGCGAACCCGCGAGGGTGGTCTGCGACCTCGCCGACCTCCTCCTCGTGGTGGGTCGCACCGGAACGCGTGCCGGCCCAGGAGGCCCAGCCGCCCTGGCCCGGACGCTCGACAACCTTCGTGATGCCGGCGTGCCCGAGGAACGCCTGGTCCCCCTCCGCCTCGGCGACGGATCGGAGCGGATCGGGCGGCGTCGCGCACGTCGGGCCCTCAACGCCCTCGGATCCGAACGTGGCCGCGTCAGCGGCGGCATCGACCTGCCGGACCCAGGAGCCGATCCGGTGGCCGCCTACGGGTCGCGGCTGGCCCGACTGCTCCTGGCCCGACTGGACCGGCTTCCCGACCGCATCGACATCGGCGGCCTCGTCCCGATCACCCCGGGCAGCCTCGGCCGATCGACCCAGGTGGACTGACGTCCATGGAACCCGTCGAAGGAGTTGACGGCGAGCGAAGGATCGAACTCCTCGACCGCGTGCGATTCCCCGGGGTGGCGGACGCCGGAAAGGGCGATCTCCCGGGCGCCGCCGAACGCCCGCCCGTCGACGCCCTGGCCTGTGCCGGATTCGGTGCGGCGCTGGCCCGGACCCTCAGCGAGGTCCACCGGGCCGGAGTCGCCCACGGCGGCCTCAGGTCCGAGGCGGTCCTCGTCGACGAAGCCGGACGGCCCCTCCTCAGCGGCTTCGAGGCGGCGACCGAGGAGGACCCTTCGGCACGGCAGCGGGACGTGCACCAGTTGGCGGTCCTGCTCGCCGGGATGCTGGCCGACCTTCCCGACACCGAGGATGCCGGCGAGCGCCGTCGACGACGACGCCTCGCACGGGTCCTCCAGCCCCGGCGCCTCGGCGACGCCGTCGACCTGTCGACGACGCTGGCCGACCTGGCGGCGGCCTTCGACGAGGCGCCCCCCACGCGGGCCCGGGCCGTCCCGACGACGGACCGATCGTCGAGTTCGAGGGGCGCCGCTACCAGGTGGGACGCGCCGGTGACGTGGCCGTCGTGGGCGATTGGCCGGGCCCAGCGGGCACCTGTGACGGAAGCGCCACGGTGGTCCTCCTGCGTCCCGGCACCGGCGAACTCTTCGCCTTCGACGGCTGGGCGGAGACCGGAGAGCTCCTCGCCACCCGGCTCGAGACGCACCGCGGCGCCATCGGCCTGGGTGTCGACGCGGGCCACTGTGACACCCTCCTGCTCGTCGACGCGGAAGGCGGGCGGACCCCCATTGCCATCGGCTAGTCCGGCGCGGAGGGTGGCAACTCCGTCACCCACAGGCCGTGGGGGGCGTCGGGGTACCAGGCCATCACCCGTTCCTCCTGCAGTTCGAAGCCGAGCCGCCGGGCCACGGCCTGGGAAGCCAGGTTGTCGGGGAGGATGCACGAGTAGAGGCGTTCCTCGCCGAGCACCTCGAAGCCGAAGTCGCGGGCGGCCCGCCCCGCCTCGGTGGCGTACCCGTTGCCCCAGTAACGGGGATCGAACGTCCACCCGACCTCGACGCCCGGCCAGTCGACCCGCTCCGGATTGTGGAGGCCGGCCCGTCCCAGGAACCGGCCCGTCGACCGCTCCTCGACGGCCCACAGCCCCATTCCCCGGAGCGCCCATTGGCCGAGGAAGGCCGCCATCTGCGCCCAGGCGGCATCCCGGTCGAACGTGTCCGGCAGGTGCAGCCACCGGCGCACCTCCGGCGAATCCATCATGGCGAAGTAGTCGTCGAGGTCCTCGTCGCGCAGTGGGCGCAGGACGAGGCGCTCGGTCTCGATCGTCGGGCAGACACTCACCGTCCCAGTCTGTCGGATCGCCTGCTCCGAGATGGCAGTGCGGGCCGGGCCCTGCTGGACTGCGGCGATGCCCGCCCCGCTGCTGGATCTCGAATCCCCGGTCACCGGGGTGGTCTGGCAGGTCCGGGTCGAGGTCGGCGCTGCTGTCGTTGCCGGCCAGGTCGTCCTGGTGCTCGAGTCCATGAAGATGGAGATTCCCGTCGAGTCGCCCGTGGCCGGCACGCTCGCAGAGGTCCTGGTCGGCGAGGGCGACGCCGTCGCCGAGGACGATCCCGTCGCCCGCGTCCAGCCCGCCTGAGGGAACCACCCTCCCCTGCCCCGACAGGCCGGAGACGCTCAGGGCCGGTAGCCGAAGCCCGAGGTTCCCGTGGTGCGCAGCGGCGCCGCCAGGTTGACGAACTCGCACAAGAGGGGCCGGGTCTCGCGGGGATCGATGATCTCCTCGACCAGGAACGCCTCGGCCGTCCGGAACGGCGAGCGCACCCGGTTGAGCCGCTCGGTGATCTGCTCGAGCAGCGCCTCGGGATCCTCCGAGGCCTCGAGGTCCGACCGGTAGGCCGCCTCGACGCCGCCCTCCACCGGCAGCGAGCCCCAGTCGCCCGACGGCCGCGCGTACCGGTACTGGAAGCGGTGCGCCGCCGAATGGGCCGCCCCGGCCACGCCGAAGGCCTTGCGGACCAGGATCGAGCACCACGGCACCGACGCCTGGTAGACGGCGGCCAGGGCCCGGGAGCCGTGGCGGATGGTGGCCGCCCGCTCCGACTCGCTGCCGATCACGAAGCCCGGGTTGTCGACGAGGTGCACCACCGGCAGGTGGAAGGTCTCGGCCAGGTCGACGAACCGGGTCACCTTCTGGGAGGCATCCGCCGTCCAGCCGCCCCCGTAGTGGTAGGGGTCGCCCGCCAGGATCGCCACGGGCCAGCCGTCGAGCCGGGCCAGGCCCGTGATCGCCGAGCGGCCGAAGCGGGCCCCGACCTCGAAGAAGGACCCGAGGTCGACGACCGTCTCGACGATGTCGCGCATCCGGTACACGTGGCGCCGGTCGCGTGGCACCACGGTTGCGAGCGACTCGTCGGTCCGCCCCGGATCGTCGGTCACCGGACCTCGCTCGGGCAGCTCGTGGACCGATGCGGGCAGGTACGACAGGAACCGCCGGGCCCGCTCGAAGGCCTCCTCCTCCGAGGCCACCTCGTCGTCGATCGCCCCGTTCCGGGTGTGGATCCGGCTGCCGCCCAGCGACTCCTTGTCGACCTCCTCGAGACCCAGCCGATTCACGACCGGCGGTCCGGCCACGAACAGCTGCGCCAGGCCCTTCACCATCACGGAGTAGTGGCTGCTGACCGCCCGGGCGGCGCCCAGCCCGGCCACCGGCCCGAGGCAGAGGGCGACCACGGGGACCGTGGCGAGGTTGGCGACGACGTGCTCCCAGCCCGGGTTGGCCGGGACGTACGTCCGGGCGCCGCGGCCGTAGGACCCCGTCGAATGCTCGGCCTGCTTCGCGGGGTCGCTGTCGAGGGTCTTGACCGAGCCGCCCCCGCCGGTGCCGTCGATGAGGCGCACGATCGGGAGTCGGAGCTCCAGCGCCATCTGCTCTGCGGCCACCTGCTTGGCGATGATCGAGGCGTCGGCCGCCCCGCCCCGCACGGTGAAGTCGTCGCCCGCCACCACGACCGGCCGCCCCTCGACCCGGCCGCGGCCGAAGACGAAGTTGGAGGCCCGCAGGTCGACCAGGTTCCCCTCGTCGTCGTAGGTGGGCGTGCCGGCGATCTTGCCGACCTCGTGGAACGTGTCCCCGTCGAGCAGGCCGTCGATCCGCTGCCGGACGTCCAGCTTGCCGCGGTCGTGCTGGCGCCCGACCTTCTCCTCGCCCCCCATCCGTTCGGCGAGCGCCTCCCGGGTCCGCAACTCCTCGAGTTCCGGACCCCAGCCCTCGTCGCCGTTCACGCCGGGCGACGCTCGTTGAGGCCGCGGACGTTGTCGCGGAGCACCTTGCGGCGGTCCTCCTCGTCGAGTTCCTTGACCTCGACGACGTAGTCGAGCGGCTGGGGCAGTCCCTCGATGTGCGGCCAGTCGGAGCCGAAGATGACGTGGTCGGCGCCCATCAACTCGACCAATTCGTACACGTCGTCCTCCCAGAACGGGTTCATCCAGACGTGCTCCCGGAACAGGTCGACGGGGTCCTCGTCGAACCAGTGCGGCGACTTGGCGGCCTGCTGGCGGAGCTTTCGGAACATCGGCGCCAGGTAGTCGGAGCCGTTCTCGACCGAGGCGATCCGCAGGTTCGGGAACCTCGTGTACATCCGGTCGAGCGACATGGTGATCAGCCAGTCGTTTGCCGCACGCTCGATGTTGAACGCCTTGATGGTGGGTCGGGACCGTTCCTTGACCCCGGTCATCTTGGACGAGAAGCCGCCCTCGGCGTAGCCCTGCGTCGAGTAGCCGCTGTCGCCGGCGTGCACGACCACCGTGATGCCGGCCTCGTTCACGAGCGACCAGAACGGGTCGAATATCCAGTCGCTGGGCGAACGTGGCCCGTCGGTCGTCCAGATCGCCGCCGGTCGCATGACGATCGTGCGGGCGCCACGGTCGAGGCACCACTCGAGCTCCCGGATCGCCAGGTCGGGGTCGGCCAGCGACAGGTACGGGGCGGCGAAGATGCGGTCGCGGTAGGCGAACCCCCAGTCCTCGTCGAGCCAGCGGTTGAAGCCCACCATGAGCGCTCCGACCGCCTCGATGTCCTCCTTGAGGGGCTCCTCGTACAGCACCCCGAGCGTCGGGAAGAGCCAGACGGCCTCCAGGCCCTGTCGGGACATCGCCTCCAGGCGGGCGTCGCGGTCGAGGTACTCGGCGGGCGTCGGCTCCCGGTCGCGCAGGTAGTCGAGCGGGGTCTTGCCCTCGGGGTTGCCCCGGAAGTACCGGTGCAGCGCCCCCGGCTTGGCGATCGGGTTCCAGGTCGGGTTGACGACGGCGTCGCTGAGCCGCCCTCCGACCAGGTGGTACCGCCGGCCGCCGACCTCGCACCACTGCACGACCCGGGGCTGCATCTCGGCGGGGACGTGGCGGGTGAACGCGTCATGCGCCTCGTAGTAGTGGTTGTCGCAGTCGAAGGGCTCGTAGCCCAGGTCCTCGACCGTCGAACTCCCGGAAGCAGTGCTGCCCGTGTCGTCGTCCATGCCCGGACGCTAGTGGTGGAGCCGGAATCCAGACCAACGGGGACGCGGCGCTAGGGTCGCTGCCGTGGACAGCGATTTCGAGACGATCCGCGTCGAGTCGGCTGACGGCATCGCCAGGATCACCCTCGACCGCCCCGAGGCCCACAACGCCTTCACGGCCACGATGCAGGCCGAGTGCCAGACCGCCTGGCGCTCCCTGCGCACCGACGACGACGTCCGGGTGGTGATCCTGACCGGCGCCGGCGACCGGGCGTTCTGCACCGGGATCGACCGCAACGAGCCGTTCACCGCCCTCGACGGACCGGCCGTCTACGGGACCTCCAACAACTTCATGTACGACGATCCGGGCGACTCGCTGGGGCCCAAGTCGAACGACCTGTGGAAGCCGGTGATCGGGGCGGTCAACGGCATGGCCTGCGGCGGCGCCTTCTACTTCCTCGCCGAGTGCGACATCCTCATCGCCGCCGAGCACGCCACCTTCTTCGACCCCCACGTCACCTACGGCATGGCGGCCGTCTACGAGCCGATGAAGATGCTGACGCGGATGCCGTTCGGCGAGGTGATGCGGATGTCGCTCACCGGCAGCGCCGAGCGGATCTCGGCGGCGACGGCGCAGCGCATGGGGCGGCCCAGGACCTCGGCCGCCTGGCGGCCCGGGACGTTGCCCCGGCGCTCTACGCGGCGGCGGTCGACCCGGCCGAGATGGCCGCCGGCTCCTCGGCCTTCGACAGCGGCGTCCGCGTCGAACCCCGCATCCGCTGAGGAGCGCCCTCCTCAGCCCACCTCGCCGATGACCGGCGGCTCCTCGGGCAGTTGGGCGACGAGCTTGCGCAGCCAGAGCGTGGACATGTCGTCCTCCCCGTAGCCCTCCCCCTCGAAGACGGCGTCGGCGAGCAGCATCCGGTGCAGGAGGTACACCAACACCAGGTCCACGTCGTTTCGGAACTGCGCCCACGAGTGGTCGTCCACGCCGGCGGCCACCAGGTGGTGGTGGTAGTCGGCACACAGCCGGTCCACCTCGGCCCGCGACCCCTCCCCCGGCGCGAGCATCGACGACAGCAGGTACCCGACGTCCCACGCGGGCCGGCCGCTGCTCACCATGCCGAAGTCGATGAGCGTCAGGCCGTCGTCGGTGAAGAGCAGGTTGTCGCCGCGCGCGTCCCCGTGGAGGAGGGCCAGCGGCTCGTCGAGGTGGTCGACCACGTCGGCGAGATTGCTGTCCACCCAGTCGGCCAACTCGACCGCTGTGGGGCCCACGAGTCCCGACTGGCGCCTGAGGACGGCGTCGCGGTGCACGGCATACGTCCCGTTCAGGATGTTGGGCACCTGGGTGGCGGTCCGCCACCCGAACGGCACGTCCTCTCGGAGCACCGGCGACCGCCACCAGTTGGCATGTACCGACGCCTGGGTGGCGAGCGCCGTCTGGAGGTCCGCCTCTGAGGGTGTCCCGTCGAGGGGCGTCAGGCGGGCGTTCTCCACGTATCCCAGCACCAGCACGAAGCGACGCACCGTCGGACGCACCATCCGCCGGGAGTGGCGGCCGATCAGTCGGGCCACCCAGCCCGGTGCGCGGTTCAGCATCCGGAACTGCCGGGCGTACGAGGACCAGGGGCGCCCCGGGTCCCGCAGGGCATGGTGGAGGGAGGGCACTGGCACCGGGAAGGAATCGCCGAAACGCTCGTAGAAGTCGAACTCCCGGTCGTAGCCGCCCTCGCTCTCGACCAGTCCGCGGTTCGTCGCCACCGGCGTCGGAAACTTGATCAGCACGACGTGCGGCAGTTCCGGGTCGGCAGGCTCCCAGGTGAGGGCGACTCGCACGGACACGCCGGAATAGCCGACACCGGTTCCCGGCCTCCGCACCTCGAAGTCCACCACCCGGGCGGGCGAGCCGTCCGGTGACCGGACCACGTCGGTCAGCCAGTCGGCGGTCAACTCCTCGGCCGACTGCGGGATGAACGCCTCGAGTCGCCTCGGCATGAACCCCGACGCTACGCCAGGTGCAGCCTGCCGGCCCCGTCGAGCACCCTGCCCACGACGGCGGCCGTATGGCCGGCCGACTCGAGCCGGTCGAGCGCCTCGTGGGCCCCGGCCGGGGAGGTGCCGAAGAGGAGGCCGCCCGAGGTCTGGGCATCGGCGAGAAGGAGGACCTCGAGTTCGTCGTGGCCGCCCCTGTCCAGCCGATCGTCGGCCCAGGCCAGGTTGCGGCGGCTGCCGCCGGGCACCATCCCGGCCTCGGCGAGTTCCCGGGCGCCGTCGAGGACAGGCACCGCACCGACGTCGATCTCGGCGTCGACACCGGACTCCTCGACCGCCCGGCCGAGGTGGCCGAGCAGGCCGAAGCCGGTGACGTCGGTGGCCCCCGTGGCCCCCGCGTCGAGCGCCACCGCCGACGCCTCGGCGTTGAGCCGGGTCATGGAGGCCAGGGCGGCGTCCACGACGGCGTCCGGAGCCGTGCCGGCCTTGATCGCCGTCGTCACCACGCCGATGCCCAGCGGCTTGGTGAGCACGAGGGCGTCGCCGGGTCGGAAGCCGGCGTTGGTGAGGAGCCGGTCGGGGTCCGCCTCGCCGACCACGGCCAGGCCGAACTTGGGCTCGGGGTCGTCGACGGTGTGTCCGCCGGCGATGACGAACCCGCCCTCGGACGCGACGTCCTGGGCGCCGAGGAGGACCTCGGCCAGCAGGTCGCTCGACAGCTCCTCGCTGTTCCACCCCACGAGGTTGAGGGCCAGCAGCGGCCTGCCGCCCATGGCGTACACGTCGGACACGGCGTTGGCCGCGGCGACGCGTCCCCACGTCCGGGCGTCGTCGACGACGGGCGTGATGAAGTCGGCGGTCACCACGAGCGCCCGGCCGTCGTCCAGTCGGTAGACGGCCGCGTCGTCGCCGGTGGCGGCCCCCACGAGGAGGGCGGGATCGTCGACGGGTGCCAGGCGGCGCACCACGTGCGCCAGCTCACCGGGGGCGAGCTTGCAGCCTCAACCGGCGCCGTGGCTGAACTGGGTCAGTCGCCGCACGCTGCTCACCCCCTCCCTCCGGTCATTCCGCTGACCACTCGTCGTCGGGTACCCGCTGCACCGTAGACGGCGGGTCCCGCCGTCAGCAGGACGCCACCGCCTCGAGGAGTCGGTCGACGTCCTCCTCGGTGGTGTAGATCGAGACGCCGGCCCGTACGGCGCCCGCCTCGGGGTCGAGGCCCAACGGCGCCATGGCCTCGACGGCGTAGTTGTGGCCGTCCCAGACGGCGACCCGGGCCGCCGCCAGGCGCTCGGCCACCTCGACGGGGGCCCGGCCCTCGACCAGGAACTGCAGCGTCGGTGCACGGTCGGCGACGTCGTCGGGGCCGGTGGAGGCCATGACGCGCACGCCGGACAGGTCGTGCAGGCCCGCCAGCAGGCGGCGCAGCAGGTCGCGTCCGTGGTCCTCGATGGCGTCCATGCCGGTGTCGAGGAGGAAGCGGGCAGCCGCGTCGATGCCGGCCAGCGACTCGTAGGAGGCGGTCCCGTACTGCCAGCGGGCGCCGCCCGTCGACGGTGCCGGTCGCACCTTGTAGGCGGGCAGGTCGGCGAGCAGGTCGTCGGTCATCCACATGGCCCCGGCGTGGGGGCCGTACCACTTGTACGAGGACGTCGTGTACACGTCGCAGCCCAGGGCCCCGACGTCGACGGCCACGTGGGGGGTGCGGTGCACGCCGTCGACGACCACGCGGGCCCCGACGGCGTGTGCGGCGTCGGCGATGGCGGGCAGGTCGGGCATCGTGCCGATCACGTTCGAGGCACCGGTGACGGCCACCCAGCGCGTCGAGGGCCCGAGCAGGTCGGCGACCGACTCGGTGGCAAGGCGACCGGTGGCCCCGTCGAAGTCCGCCATGCGGACGGTCGCTCCGGCGTCCTCGGTCGCCAGCACCCACGGGGTCACGTTGGAGTCGTGGTCGAGCGTCGTGCAGACGACCTCGTCGCCCGGGCCGAGGGTGCGTCCGATCGCACGGGTCAGCGCCATGACGTTGGCGGTCGTGCTCGGCCCGAAGACCACACCGCCGCTGGACGCCCCCAGCAGCCCGCGTACCGTCGCGGCCACCTGCTCCTCGAGGGCGTCGCAGGCGTGTGCCGCCGGGAAGGCGCCGTGGGCATTGGCGTTGCTGCCGCTTCGCTGCCAGTCGGCCATGGCCTCGATCGAGGCGTCCAGCACCTGGGTGCCGGCCGGGCCGTCGAACCGGGCCCAGCCGTCCGCCAGTCCGGGAAACCGGTGCCGAATGTCGCCGAGGGGAGCCATGCTGGGGCACGCTAGAGGTGTGGTCTCCGGGTTCCGCGACCCGGGATCGACCATTCGGGAAGCACTGGAGGTGAACCGTGGAGGACTGGGAACCCGGGGCACGGGCCGAGATCGCCGCGCTCGTCACCGCCTACAACGCCCATGGCGACCGGGGTCGCTTCGACGAACTCCTGGCCCTGTTCGCCGAGGACGCCACGATGGACATCGGGGACGGCACCACCTACACGGGCCGTGACCGCATCGCCGAGATCTTCACCAACACCCGGGACTCGGTCCTCGACGGCGACGGACCCCGGTTCCTCCAGCACCACACCACGCCCGTCCACGTCGCCTTCGAGGATGCCGACCACGCCGTCGGCGAGGCCTACTTCACCGTGTTCTCGGACGCCGGCCACCGACGGTCGCACCCCGGGGGGCTGGGCCGACAAGCGGCTCGGAGGCGGCGCATGAGCGGCGCGGTCGAACGGCTCGAGGCGGAAGCCGACATCCGACAACTGGTCGCCCGCTACGCGGTCTGTCTGGACCGCCGCGACCTCGACGGCCTCGTCGACCTGTTCGTTCCCGACGTCCGCGTCGGACGCGGTGTCGTCGGCCGCGACGCCCTCCGCGAGGCCTTCGCCGCCCAACTGGCGCCCCTCGGCGTCACCGTTCTCAACACGGGCACCCACCAGATCGACCTCGACCTGGGCGCCGGCGCCGCCAGTGGTCACGTGTACTGCAAGGCCGAGATCCAGGACGGCGACCGCTGGATCCACCAGGCCATCCGATACGACGACGACTACCGCCGCGTCGAGGGACGCTGGCTGTTCCTGCGTCGGAACCACCGCCTCTTCTACGGCGCCGAGGTGGGGCAGAACCCCCTGGCGTTGGCGCCGGCCAACTGGCCCGAGCACCACACGGGCACCGGCACGCTCCCACATGAGGAACCCACATGGCAGGCGTTCCACGGGTCCGACGGGGAGCCCGCGGAGTGACGGCGGTCGAGCAGGAGGGGCAGGAACAGCCCCGGGGACCCTCCGACCCGGAGGCGGTCGCCGCCTGGGTCGCCGACACCGTCTACGCCGGCTATGTCGAGTACCTCGCCGCCTTCCAGAACCTGACCCGCCGGGCGGCGAGCAACTTCACGAGCCGGGCCTGGGCCACCCAGGACGCCGACGCCGTCAAGCGCCTCTCGGTCCACCCCGAGGTCGTCCAGCGGACCGTCGCCGAGGTCCATCCGCATCTGCGGGCCACCCCCGACCGTCGGGGTGCCTGGCGGAGCGCCCGCACCGCGTTCCGGCGCCGGATCGCCCAACGCACCGACCTCGAACTGGCCGAGACGTTCTTCAACTCGGTCACCCGACGGATCTTCACCACCATCGGCGTCGACAACGACGTGGAGTTGCGCTGGTTCGGCGCCTCGATCCTCCCCCGCGGTCTCGGACGCTCCGAGATGTTCCGGACCTGGGACCGCCGCGGCGGATCGGCGGCCATGGCACAGGCCGTCCTCGAGTCGTACGACCTGGAGGTGCCCTGGGCGGACGCGGCGGCCGACGCCCGGCGCATCGGGGCGCGCATCGATGCCTTCCTGCTCGACTCCTGGGACACCCTCGACCTGGACGGCATCGACATGCTCGAGCCCGTCTTCTACCGGAACAAGGGCGCCTACCTCGTCGGTCGGCTCCGCCACCTCAACCGGGTCACGCCCATCGTGATCCCCGTCGCCCACGGCGACGAGGGCCTCCAGGCCGACACGGTCCTGCTCACCGAGTCGCAGGCCAGCCGGCTGTTCAGCTTCACCCGCTCCTACTTCTTCGTCGAGGCCGCCAAGCCCGCCGAACTGGTCGGCTTCTGCAAGTCGATGCTGCCGATGAAGTCCATCGCCGAGCTCTACACGTCGATCGGCTTCAACCAGCACGGCAAGACCAGCCTCTACCGCTCCCTGTACCGCCAGATGCAGAACTCGCACGACAAGTTCGTCCGTGCCCGGGGGACCCCCGGCATGGTCATGTCGGTCTTCACGCTGGTTTCGTTCAACGTGGTCTTCAAGGTCATCAAGGACCGCTTCGACCCGCCCAAGAACACGACCCGCCAGGCCGTGCGGGACCGCTACCGGCTGGTCGCCACCCACGACCGGGTCGGTCGCATGGTCGACGCCCACGAGTTCGAGAACCTCTCCTTCGACCGCGACCGCTTCGACCCCGGGTTGCTCGAGGAACTCCTCACCGAGGCGTCCCTGACCGTGCGCCTCGACGGCGACCAGGTGGTCATCTCGCACGTCTACACGGAGCGCCAGGTGTACCCGCTGAACCTCTACCTCCGCGAGATGTCCGCCGACCGTGCCGAGGCCGCCGCCCTCGACTGGGGCTGGGCGATCAAGGACCTGGCCGCCGCCAACGTCTGGCCCGGGGACCTCTTCACCAAGAACTTCGGCGTCACCCGCCACGGCAGCGTCGTCTTCTACGACTACGACGAGATCACGCTGCTGGACGAGTGCCGCTTCCGGCGCATCCCCCAGTCCGACGACCACGAGCACGAGATGCGGGCCACGCCCTGGTTCGCCGTCGAGCCGGGCGACGTGTTCCCCGAGCAGTTCCCGACGTTCATGGCGTTCCCCTCGGACGTGCCGGGCGAGATCTGGGAGCGTTTCCAGGCCGTGCACGGCGACCTGTTCACCACCGGCTTCTGGAACGGCGTGCAGCAGCGCCATGCCGACGCGGACGTCCCCGAGTTCTATCCCTACCCCGACCGGCTGCGCTTCCGGCGGGGCAGCCCGCCGCCGACGCCCGACACCCGGTGAACACCCCCGGCCGCCCGGGACCCGGGCGATAGGGTCACGTCGATGAGCAACCGCCCACTCCAGATCGCACCCTCGGTGCTGCCCGCCGACTACGCACGCCTGGGCGAGGAGTGCGCCGCCCTCGAGGAGGCCGGCGTCGACCGCATCCAGTGGGACGTCATGGACGGCGTGTTCGTCCCCAACCTGACCTTCGGGCCCGACGTCATCGCCGCCATCCGCCCTCACGTGTCGGTGCCGTTCGAGGCCCACCTGATGGTCGTGGAGCCCGACCGACTCCTGGACCGCTACGTCGAGGCGGGGTGCGGGATCGTCATCGTCCACGCCGAGGCTTGCACCCATCTGCACCGCACCCTCGCCCACATCGCCGACCTGGGTGCCACACCCGGCGTGGCCCTCAACCCTCACACCCCCGCCGACGTGGTCGGCCACGTGCTCGACCTTCTCGGCATGGTGCTGGTGATGACGGTGAACCCCGGCTTCGGCGGCCAGGCCTACATCCCGGCCATGGAGTCCAAGGTGTCGGAGGTCGCCGCCATGATCGGCGAGCGGCCGATCGACCTCGAGGTCGACGGCGGCATCGGTCCCGACACCGTCGCCGGTGCGACCGCCGCCGGCGCCAACGTGCTGGTGTCCGGCAGCGCCCTGTACCGCGACCCGGAGGGGCTCAGCCACGCCGTCGCCGACCTGCGCGCCCGCGCCGAGGCCGCCCGGTCCTGAGCCGGGGGCCGGGCCGTCACGGGCCGCCGATACCCTCCCCCGCATGAGCGAACTCCACCTTCCCGCGGCCGCCTCCGACCTCGATGCCGGGGCCTCGGGCCGCGTCGACATCTTCGACCGGCTCCTCAAGAACCGCATCGTCTTTCTCGGAACCGACGTCAACGACGAGATCGCCAACGTGCTGGTCGCCCAGATGCTGTTCCTCGAGGCCGAGGACCCCGAGAAGCCGATCTGGCTCTACATCAACTCGCCGGGCGGCTCGGTGACTGCCGGCATGGCCATCTACGACACGATGCAGTTCGTCGGTCCCGAGGTCGGCACCATCTGCACCGGCCTGGGTGCCTCGATGGCGCAGTTCCTGCTCTGCGCCGGCGCATCCGGCAAGCGCTACGCCCTCCCCCACGCACGCGTGATGATGCACCAGCCGCTCGGCGGCGTGCAGGGCGACGCCTCCTCGATCGCCATCCAGGCCGAGCAGATGACCCACGTGAAGCGCCAGCTCCAGGAGCGGATCGCCGAGCACACCGGGCAGTCCTTCGAGACCATCGAGGCCGACAGCGACCGTGACCGCTGGTTCACCGCTGACGAGGCCCAGGAGTACGGGATCATCGACAAGGTGATCGTGCGCCGCGGCGAGATGGCCTGAGCAGCCGTCCGGACCCCTCCGCCCCTCGCCTCCACCTAGGCTGCACCGCTGCGGACGTGGCGGAACTGGTAGACGCACCGGCTTTAGGAGCCGGCGCCGCAAGGCATGGGGGTTCGAGTCCCCCCGTCCGCACATGACGGACACGCCCCTGCCCGGCGACCCGGGCCCGATCGAGATGGGCGACGCCGGCCTGCTCGACCGGCTGGTCGACGCCTGCCCCACCGGGATGGCGGTCCTCGACGCCGACCTGGGATTCCGTCGGGCCAACGCCCGCTGGACCGAACACACCGGCCAGGCGCTCGAACAGGCGCTCGGCGCCGGCTGGCAGGCTGCCATCGACGCCGACGGCCGTGACGAGTTCCTCGAGGCGGCACATGCGGCACTGGCCGCCGGGCGGGGGATCCGGGGGCGGTTGCGCCTCGTGGCCCCCGAGGACGGGCTGCGATGGATCGACCTGTCCCTGACCCCGGTCGATGCCGGCGGCGCCGCGCTGCTCACCTTCGACGACGTCACCGAGGAACTCGAGGAGGCTCGACGGGCCCACGAGTTGACCCGGGTACTCGAGGCCAGTCCCGACCTCGTCGCCGTGCTCGACCCGCTGGGACGCACGATCGCCTGGGCCAACGACGCCTTCCGGGAGATCTTGGGGAACCCGCAGGTTCCCGGGCTTCGGCTGCTCGACCGCCTGGACGGCTGGTCGCAGGCCCGGTACGCCGCCACCGCCCTGCCCGCCGTCCGCTCCGGCGGCACCTGGAGAGGCGAGTTGCGCCTGGCCGGCACCGGCAACGACGCGCCGCTCCCGGTCTCGGCGGTGCTCGTCGACCACCGGGACCACACCGGGCGCCTCGAGGCGATTTCGCTCGTGGCCCGCGACCTCAGCGACCTGTACGCGGCCCGCCGCCGGGTCGAGGCCACCGAGGTGCGGCTGGCGGCCCTCGTCGAGCACGCCTCCGACCTGGTCTGCGTGGTCGGCGAGGACGGCGGCATCATCTACGCCAGTCCGGCGGTCGCCCGTGTGCTGGGCCTCGAGCCCCACGACCTCGAGGGCGTCCCGGTGGCCGACCTGGTCCACCCCGAGGACCTCGACCGGCTGATCGAGCAGGCCCCGACGGTCGTCGCCACGCCGGGGATGTCGCCGGTGTTCGACGCCCGGGTCGCCCACACCGACGGGGGGTGGCGGCACATGGAGATCGTCGCCACCAACCTGCTCGAGAACCCCGCTGTCGAGGGCATCGTGGTCAACGCCCGGGACGTCACCGAACGCGTCGAGGTGGCGGCACAGCTCGAGGAGCGGGCCTTCCACGACGAGCTGACGGGCCTCCCCAACCGTGCCCTGTTGCTGGACCGCCTCCAGGACGCCCTGCACCGGGCGTCCCGCCACCAGCGCTCGGTCGGCGTGCTGTTCCTCGACCTGGACCGCTTCAAGGTCGTCAACGACTCGCTCGGCCACGGCGCCGGCGACGACCTGCTTCGGGAGGTGGCCCGCCGGCTCGAACGCACGGTCCGGCCCGGCGACACCGTCGCCCGCCTCGGCGGCGACGAGTTCGTGGTCGTCATCGGCGACATGCTCCGGCACATCGACGCCCTGACCGCCGCCGAACGCATCCGGCGGGCCCTGGCCCGCCCCGTCGAACTCGGCGCCGAATCGACGGTCGTCACCACGAGCATCGGGATCAACATCGCCCATGGTGACGAGACGCCCGGCGACCTCCTTCGCGACGCCGACACCGCCATGTACCGGGCCAAGGAGGAAGGGCGGGACCGGGCGGAGCTCTTCGATGACAACCTGAGGGTCCAAGCCGTCCGTCGCCACTCCATCCAGCAGGAACTCCGCCTGGCCCTCGAGTCGAATCGGATCGAGGTCCACTTCCAGCCGGTCGTGCGCATCAGCGACGGCGCTGTCACCGGCGCCGAGGCCCTCGCCCGGGTCCGGGCCGAGACCGGCGAGTTGCTGCTTCCCGACCAGTTCATCGACATCGCCGAGGACAGCGGGTTGATCGCCGAGCTCGGCAGCCGGGTCCTCGTGCTCGCCCTGGATCGGCTGGCGGCGTGGAGCCGCACCCGCCAGGAGCCGCTGTCCATGGCGGTCAACGTGTCGGCCCGTCAGTTGGCCGACGCCGCCTTCCCCGGTGTCGTGGACGACGCCCTGGCCGGCAGCGGCCTCGACCCCGCCCTGGTGGCGCTGGAGTTCACCGAGAGCGCCCTGATCGCCGCCAACCCGGTGACCGAACGGGTCCTGGACGACCTGACCGGGCTCGGGGTGCGCATCGGGCTGGACGACTTCGGCACCGGGTTCTCGTCGCTGGCCTACCTGAAGCGCTTCCCGATCGACTTCCTGAAGGTGGACCGCTCCTTCGTGGCCGGCCTCGGCAGCAACGACGGCGACACCGCGATCGTCACGGGCACGATCGCCCTGGCCCACAGCCTCGGGCTGCGGGTCGTGGCCGAGGGCGTCGAGACCGAGGAGCAGCTGGAGCGCCTGCGCCTACTGCGCTGCGACCTGGCGCAGGGCTACCACTTCTCGGAGCCGGTGACCGACGCCGAGTTCGACCGGTTCCTCGAACCCCGCTGGTCGACGGGAGCGGCCTCGCCGAACTAGCGGTTGGCGGCCTCGCCGTCCAGCCGCCGGGCGAGCGCGCGAAACGCCCGACCACGGTGCGAGAGGGCATGCTTCTCGTCGCCCATCTCGGCGAAGGTGCGGCCGTCGCCCTCCACGGGCACGAACACCGGGTCGTAGCCGAAACCGCCTTCCCCTATCGCCTCTTCGGCGATCCGTCCCTCGACCGTGCCGGTGGCGACGACCTCGCTGCCGTCGGGACGATGGACGAGGGCCACGGTGCGGAACCGGGCCGTCCGCAGGCCCGGAGCGACACCCTCGAGCTCCTGGAGCAGGCGCGCCACATTGTCGGCGTAGGTTGCACCCTCGCCGGCGAAGCGGGCGGTATGGACCCCGGGAGCGCCTCTGAGGGCGTCGACCTCGAGGCCGGTGTCGTCGGACACGGCGGCCGCACCTGCCGCCGAACAGACCGCCACCGCCTTGAGGCGTGCGTTGTCCTCCAGCGTCTCGCCGTCCTCGACGACCTCGCCGAGGTCGGCCGGGCGGGGCAGGAGTTCGACTTCCCCACCGAGGATCACGGCGATCTCGGCCAGCTTGTCGGGATTGGCCGTGGCGGCGACCAGCGGCACGGGCTCTCGCTGCATCGTCGCAACCGGCCAGACCGTGTTGGCGCGGGGCGGCTCAGCCGCGGGCGGGCGGTGGGTCGGCGAGGAGCGTCCGCTGGGCGGCGACGATCTCGGCGATGCCGCCGGCAGCCAGGTCGACCAGTTCGTCGAGTTGGCTTCGCACCTGGCGGCGGGAGCGGTCGTCGTCGCGAACCCTCGGCAGCAGCGCCTGTTCGAGGACCCCGGCCTCCCGCTGCGCCCCCACGAGGAACATGCGCAGGTGACGGGCGTCGACGCCGAGTTCGAGGAAACGGGCCGCCAGGCGGACCACGAGGAGGGCCTCGTCGTCGTAGACGGAGGCCGAGCCGGCCTCGTGGGCGACGACCAGGCCGAGGCGCTCCAGGTGCAGAACCACCGACGGGTCGACGCCGGCCGCGGACGCCAGCTCCTCCCGGGAGACGCTGACCGAACCCACAATCCGGCGGGAACGGGCACGCTCCCGGAAGGGGGTCACGTCGGACTCGTCGAGGGGCTGGTCGGGCTCGGGGACCCGGCCACCGGTGTCCTCCAGTACCTCGCGGATCACCTTGAGGGGAAGGAAGTGTTCCCGCTGCTGGCGCAGCACCCAGCGCAGCAGGTCGACGTCGTCAGGGCTGAACTGCCGGTAGCCGGACGGCGTCCGCCCGGGCTCGACCAGGCCCTGCGCCTCGAGGAACCGGATCTTCGAGACCGTGACATCCGGGAACTCCTCCACCAGACGGTCGATGACCTCACCGATCGTCAGCGTGGCACCCACCGTGGAGGCCGCGGACCGCTCGTCCCCGTGTGCCGTCATGGCCCTGCGTCAGTCCGCGGTGCCGTGGAAGAACACCAGGCGGAACCGCCCCACCTGGACCTCGTCGCCGTCGTGCAGCAGGACGCGCTCGATGCGCTCCCGGTTCACGTAGGTGCCGTTCAGCGAGCCGGTGTCATGCACGGTGTAGCGGTCGCCGTCCCGGCGGACCTCGGCGTGGCGGCGCGAGACCGTGACGTCGTCGAAGAAGATGTCGGCCTCGCCGTGACGGCCGAGCGTGGTCAACTCGGCCTCCAGCCCGTAGCGGGCGCCGGCCTTGGGTCCCGTCTCGACGACGAAGAGTCCGCAGTCGTGCGGGAAGCGGGCCCGGTCCTCCTCGTGGGGCAACTCCGACTCGAGTTCGAAGGCGTCGGTGGCCTCGTCGGCCGCGTCCCGCAACTGGTGGCCGCACGAGGCGCAGAAGTTGGCGCCGCTCGTGTCGGCCCGTCCACAGCCCGGGCAGGTCGTCCCGGTCATGGTCAGGCCTCGATCAGCGCGGTATAGGCGCCGGCGGTGAGGAGGTCGTCCAATTGGGCCGGGTCGGCCAGTTCGAGGTCGCAGATCCAGCCGTCGCCGTAGGGATCCTCGTTGATCCGCTCCGGGGAGGACTCGAGCTCGTCGTTGACGGCGACCACCGTGCCGGTCAGCGGCGCGAAGAGCTCGGAGACCTGGTCGAAGCGACGCGCGACCCAGCCGTCGACCCAGTCGGTGGTCGAATACCGGAACTCCAAAGGCACATTCACGCGTCCGAACCTACACAATGCGCCGCCCGCGTCGGGGGCTGGCAGGGGCGCGGTTAGGCCTGCGCGCCTTCACGGCCCTCCCGAAGGGCGCGCAGGCCCGCGGGCACGTAGCCGAGGGCGGCCCACAAGGCGATCAGCAGGCCGGGGACGGCGAACACCCAGGCGGCCACGGCGAACCCCGGACGGCCCGGGATGGTCGACTCGCCGGCGAGGAAGCACGGGAAGGCGAACAGCAGGGCGAAGGTACCGGTCTTGCCCCACCAGGTCACGTCGATCCGGCGCGCCCCGAGGCCGGCCAGCAGGAGTGCGGCAAGTCCGACGAGTACCTCCCGGGCGAGCGCCACCACGCCGAACCAGATGGGGACCGACCCGTCGATGATCATCGCCGGAGCCGCCACGACGAGGAGCAGCCGGTCAGCGGTGGGGTCGAGGACCTTGCCGATCTCGGAGACCTGGTCGAAGCGACGCGCGACCCAGCCGTCGACCCAGTCGGTGGCGCCGAGGGTCCCCAGCAGGAGCGCCGCCGACGTGCGGTCCTCGGCGGCGAAGAGCAGCCAGACGAACCAGGGGATACAGGCGATCCGGAGAACGCTGATGAGGTTGGGCACGGTCCACACCGCCTGCCAGCCGGTCCGCACGGTGTAGGTCGGGGCCTCCTCGCTCGTCACGGGCGAGAGCCTACGATGGGCACTCCCCCAACGAACGACGCCGGGAGCCGCGATGCCCACCATCTTCACCCGCATCATCGAGGGGGAGATCCCCGGCCGGATCGTCTGGCGTGACCACCTGTGTGTCGCCATGGTCGACATCCGGCCCCTCAACCGGGGCCACGTCCTCGTCATTCCCGTGGCCGAGGTCGACCGCTGGACCGACCTCTCGGCCGACGTGGCGGCCCATTGCACGGAGGTGGCACACGCTGTCGGCAACGCCCAGCAGGCGGCCTTCTCCCCCGCCCGGGTGGGGCTGATGGTCGCCGGCTTCGAGGTTCCCCACACCCACCTGCACGTGGTGCCGATCGACCACATGGGACACCTCGACTTCGCGCAGGCCGACACCGACGCCGACCCGGACGACCTCGACGCGGTGGCGGACATCCTCCGGGAGGCGCTGCGGGCCGCCGGTCACCAGCAGGTGGTCTGAGCGCCCGGGCGCGGTCGGGTCCCGGTGGCGTCCCGCTAGGGGGCCAGGACCCAGACGTACACGCCCTCCTCGGCGTAGCGCTCCTCGAAGTCCAGCATGACGAGCACGCCGCCGAAGCCCCGGACGCTCGAGCGGGGCCAGCCCGCCGAGGCCTCGTCGAAGATCACCACGTCGATCCCGTCGACCATCTCGGGATCGGGCAGGATCGGCTCCGTGACGTCCAGCACGTAGGCCTCGGTGCGTTCCGCCACCAGGGGGAAGACCGCCGGTGCCGCCAGCACCCGGTCCCAGCGTTGGACCTCGTCAACCGCTGTCAGGCGGGCGTGGTCGACCGCATCCCGCCGACCCCAGTCCCAGGGCTGCTCGTAGGGCGACGAGGCAGCGTCCCGCACGAAGAACACCGTGGCCGTCAGCACGAGGACGCTCAGGATCCGGCGATCGACGAGCACCCGGCTGACCCCGAGCCTGCCCAGGCGCTGGAGCGAATAGGCGGCGGCGATCATCACGAACGGCAGGGGGGCCCCGTCCTGCTGCGGGTTCCCGAGGCCGCCGTCGGGCACCTCAGCGACCAGGTAGAGGCCGAACAGCGGGAGGATCGGCAACAGGTAGCGGGGTCGGATCAGGGGCAGGAACAGCACCGGTGCCAGCAGCAACAGCGTCTTCTCGAAGGCCACCCGGTCGGCGAGGTGCCCGACGACGCTGAAGGGGTCGCTCAGCATGCCGGCGAGCACGCCGGGCAGCGTGTCGCCATAGGCGGCGAAGGCGCCCAGGTGCGGGTACTCGTCGTTGCCCAGCGCAGGCTGCACGACGAGGGCCATCGCCACGAACCGCCAGCCCCAGGTCGGCCCGTGCGGTCACCACCACCAGCGACAGGAGTGCGAGGCGAACCCACTGTCCCTTCCGGGCGGCGATGTAGGCGATCAGGAGCGCCGGCAGCGCCAGCGCCTCGGTGTGGAATCCGGCCAGGTTCAGGTTGTGGACGGAGGGGTGCAGGGCGTAGACGGCGATCAGCGCACTGGAGCCGCCGATGCGGAGATTGCCCGGTCCGCGGGCGATGCGCCAGATTGGCACGACCGGGAGCGACAGGGCCAGCGCCTGCAGCACCAGCAGCGTCTCGGCGGTCGGCAGGAAGCGGGCGAGCAGGGCCACGGGAATGAAAAGGAACGAGGCCTGGACGGCGAACAGGTCCAGGCCCAACTCCGAGACGACGGGCGGGCGGCCTCCCTCCAGCAGGTGGATGGCCTGGAGGGGGATGCCGATGCCGGCGCCGAGGCCCAGGTCCCGGTGGCGGGCAAGGGCCAGCAGCGACAGGGCCACGAAGAGGACGAGTCCCACGATCCACGGCAGGGAGCGGTCGACGCCGGGGGTCTCCAGTCGCGCCTGACCACGCAACATGGCCATGTCGAGCCTGCGTCGGGCCTCTTGGACGCGGACGGTCACGTGCTCGCCGGTCCAGTCCTCGGCCCAGCCGGGACGCTTGGGTCGCTGGCTCATCGGAGCATCTCCGTCTCGGGGGCCTCCAGGGGATCGGCCAGGTGTCGGCCCTTGTTGCGTGGATTGCCCACGGCGAGTCCGACGGGGTGTCGTGCCAGCAGCCCGCCGGGGGCGGACGTCAGCATCGCCGACAAGGCGGCTGGGTCATCGTGGCCGGGGTCGAGCCAGGTGGCCCAGGCATCGGCGGGCAGGAGGGCCGGCATCCGATGGTGGATCGGAGCCAGGTCCTCGTTGGCCGGGACGGTGATGACCGTGCAGGTGCGCACCTGCGACTCGTCCCCACCGTTACCACCGTGGACCTCCCAGAGGCCGGCCAGCACGAGGGGGTCACCATCGCCTCGCCGCACGTACCAGGGTTGCTTCTTCGCGCCACTGGCGGAGGTCGGCGGGCCCCACTCGTAGAAGCCGTCGATCGGGACGAGGCATCGGCGGCGCTTGAAGGCGGCTCGGAACGAGGGCTTCTCGGCGACGGTCTCGGCCCGGGCGTTGAACATGCGGTCACCGACCGAAGGGTCCTTGGCCCAGGACGGCACGAGTCCCCAACGGGCGGTGCCGAGGAGGCGGGTGGTGGACTCCGCGTCGGCCTCCTCCCAGACCAGTGGGAGGCGGCCCCGGGGCGGCACATTGTGGTCGGGGCCGTCGAGGACGGCGAGGACCTCGTCCGCCCCCAGGTACTCGACCAACTCCTCGGGCGTGGCGCTGGTGACGACCCGGCCGCACATGTGCCACACGGTACCGGTCCCCCACCGTTCGCCCGGGCCACGCCGGTGGCCTGGCCGGCCTCAGCGCATGGTGCAGGAGCCGGTTCGGCCCTCGCCGAGGTCGACGGTGAGGACGTCCCCCTGGCCGCCGCCGAAGGCGGGTACGAGGACCGAGGCCTCCCCCGCCGGCACGGCGATGGTGCCCCGCAGGGCCAGGACCTCCCAGCCGGGAGCGTCGAACTCGAGACCCACGCGGATGCCCTCAGCCCAGCCGATGCCGCCCTCGACCAGTTCGACCTCACCCTGTGGTATCTCGATGGCGAGGATCAGGGCGTCGTCCCCGAGGCAGGTCACCGTCGCCCGACGGCCCGCCAGACCCGGGGGACACACCCCATCCTCCTCGTGCAGGACCACGTCGAGGGGACGGAGGAGGTGGGTCACCACCGACGCCCGGATACAGGTCGCCGTGGTCCATCCGGCCGGGCCGACCAGCGCCACCTGGCCGCCGTCGTGCTGGAGGACCGAGGCGGTGACGCTCCCGGGTTTCAGGGGCAGCGCGCCGTCGTCGACGGTGAGTCGGATGCGGTCCTCGAGAGCGCCATCCCCCGCCGCCACCGCTACCAGTCGGTCGACGGCGCTGGTCAGCAGCGGCTCGGCGATCGGCGGGCCGCCGGCCACCGGGGCCGCCGGGTCGCCCAGGTCCCGAGTGGCCTCGGCCGCAGCGAAGCGCAGGGCCCGGTCGGAACGGTCCTCGGGCTGATCCTCCAAGGCAATGCCGACCAGGACGGCGCCGACCACGACAGAGGCGAGGACCGCCAGGACCGCCAGCGCCCGGCGTCGCACCCCCAGCTTGATCGAGCGCTCGATGGCGGCCTCGTCCCGGCGTTCCGCACGCGACCGTGGCCCGAACGCCTCGGTCCGGTCGCCGCCGGCCAGGAGGGACGCCCAGGTGGCCACGGTCTCCTCGGGGAACCGCAGGGCCAACTTGGCGAACGCCTCCTCCTCGTCCGGGCCGAACAGCAGGAGCAGGTCGTTCTCGCGCGCCAGGTCGACAGGGTCGTCGTGGTGTTCCAGGGGCCGGTCGCCGGCCAGTCGCAGGAGGAACGCCCGGATCTGGCGATTGGCCTCCCGTTCGCCCCAGCGTGGCCCCGCCTCCACCTCGACGTCGGCGATCGGTGAGGCGGCCTCGCGTCGCGCCCGGAAGAAGCGGTTTCGCCGGTCGCGGTGCTCGTCCGAGACCTCGGTGCCGTCGGTCGTGGGCCGCTCGACCCGCGGTTCGGTGGATCCGGCCGCAACCACGGGGTCGTCGGGATCCTGCATGTCCTGCTGCTCGTCGTTCATCGGCACCCGGTTCGCTCCACGGGCGAGAGGCTAGGCAACGCGGGGTGCCCCATTCGGGCACCCCGGCCGTCGCTACCATCGCCGCCGGTGCCACGCTCCTTCGCCTCCTCCGCCCTCTCGTACCGGTTCCTCCTCGGATTCCTGGTGCTCGCCCTTCTCGGCTGTGCGCAGGAGG
>LUMJ01000956.1_pt1 | contig 23055 bp, 19 predicted proteins | sample 729631 | NCBI WGS metagenome assembly LUMJ01 (sample SAMN03860266, study PRJNA289734) | marine metagenome | biome: seawater column; feature: ocean; material: water; isolation source: Red Sea water column Station 22 - depth 500m | place: Saudi Arabia: Red Sea | collected 2011-10-15 | depth 500 m
CCATCCGACGGGCAGGTCGCGCAGGTGAGATACAAGTCGTCTGCGGTCAGTGATACACAGCGTTCGACCTGCACGGGCGCTCAATATCGCACTTGCAGGTGTCGGAGTGACCGCCCTCTGGAATCGATGGGCTTCAGTCTGGATCCAGCTGTCTACCGATATCAACAGGGACTGAAGTCCACCATAGAGTTTAAGGCTGCCTGCGATCTCCATCAGCAGACAGTCCTCGCGAATGACAACAGCAGGTGTCCAGCGGGTTGCCCGGCTGGCCAGTTTTTCCAGTACCTGTTGTTCCGACCGCTGGTCGCGGGGGAATATTTTGAGTTGTGGGACCATGGCACGGGCTGTAGCCAGTGTCATATCTGGCCGAATACCGGCCTGGTCTGCGGCATCATTGACTGTGGTGATCCGATAAGCCTGTCTTTGCTGATCAAAAGTCACCGCTGGTGTGTTTTCATCGAGGTTAGTGATAACTTCAAGAGAGAGTTTCGGAAAATATAAGGCCAGCCAGAGCGGAAGTTTGTTGGATGGTCCTGCCAGTGAAGGAGTTTTGGGGGGAACAGGCGGAACGGCAAAGAGAGTTCTCGAGGCTGGGCTTCCTGGCATAACACAGGCGTTTGAACGCTGATTCACGGACAACAGCCCATATCGGATGGTATATGTTGAACAGGGGTACGCCGTAATAGCGTCAGGTTATTCACTGAACGGCCGCCTCGGCACTTAAGTATGTTTAGTTGCATGCTATCTGGGCCCGGCTGACACTGAATGCGCAGGGCGGCGCTGGTATGGGGATCCGCAGTACGGCCAGTGCAGAAGCAGATCATCCAGGTCTGGCTGCGTTCGGCGGCCAGTTGAAGGCGGCGTAGGGGAGTCCGGCCAAGGTGTTGAGTCCAGAACAAAACCACACTGCAACCGCCGGATTGAAGAGATTCCTCTGCTGCCCATAAGGCATCCTGCTGTCTACTGGGCCGGACTAAAAGTATCCGCGACAGTTCTATACCGTTGTCGTTCAGGGCCGGTGCAAAAGGGATGTGAGGAGGTGTTATCCAGGTCTGCCAGCGTGCCTGTTTGCTCAGTACAGACAATGCAGGTGCTATCAGCCACAAGGGACTGTGGTTGATGCCTTTAACCAAAACCTCGGTCATTGCGCCCAGTGGCCAGCCACCGCCAGGCAGGCACTGACTTGGCACTACGGTACGGGTTGTGATCGTGGATCGGTTCCCTCGCCAGATATCCCGCCGATTCAGACAGGACTCAAGACTCACAGCAGATTGCCATTACGGATTACCCCAACACCTATACCCTCAATAGTAAAGGTGTGTTTTCTCAAATCTACCCGAATCGGTTCAAAGTCAGGATTATGCGGTAATAGGGTGACTACATTGCCACGCTGACGGAACCGCTTTACAGTGACTTCGTCCTCTAGTCGTGCCACTACGATCTGGCCGTTTTCGGCTTCCCTGCTACGGTGTACTGCCAGCAGATCATGGTTGAGAATGCCGGCATCGCGCATGCTCATGCCCCGTACTCGAAGCAGGTAATGCGCTTTGGGCTGGAAAAGTCGATTAGGCAGGGTGTAATGATCTTCAATATGTTCACTGGCAAGGATAGGGCTGCCGGCTGCCACTTCACCGATCACTGGTATTCCTGTAGGTACCAACAGTCGAATACCCCGCGAGGTTCCGGTGCGCAGTTCGATTGCCCCCTTGCGTGCCAGTGCCCGCAGGTGTTCCTCGGCCGCGTTGGCCGAACGGAAACCGAGCTGTTTTGCGATCTCTGCGCGGGTTGGCGGCATACCGGTGTGCTGAGAAAATGTCTGGATGCATTCCAGTACCTGCAGTTGTCGAGTTGTCAATGTTTGCACCATGGGGTTTGTTACCGGTTTGAGGGTCGGTACCGCATATGTGAATACTGTAATTATATACAGTTATCGGATGACTCTGTCCAGTCCGCCTGGGTTATGTTAGATGCCCATAATCAGGGAGATGTGCAGAACCCGGGAACCGTACGGACAGCACAACGCAGCAAGGAGACATGGTTTTCAGGATCTCAAGGTGGCCCAGGATGATCTATCAGGGTACCTTCTCCGACAGGGCATCTTCATAGGGACGCATATCGATTTTGCCGGGATAACGTGCTTTTACAGCTTCTATAGTGTCAGGATTCCAATAGGGATGGCCGGGTGCTGGGAATCCCAGTACACACCGTTGGGGAATGCTGGCTCGAGTCAGGATCGCTTCACCGCGCCCATATAACGCACGTGCCAGACCACTGCTCCACGGGGTGCAATACTCCGATTGTGCTTTACGAAACGACAGACTGTGGATATGTCGTGTGACTTCCCGTTCGGTCGTCAGTGGTGTTCCCCGGTGCCATAGATCATGGCGGTAAATCAGGGCAGTTCCCAGCGAGTAACCTACTGCGACTTCCCGCTCGTATAACCGCTTACGAAATTCATAGAGTTCAGGATCTTTGTTGCGCAGGAAACGTTCTGCAGTTGTGCGGTCATTGATAAACTTATGAAGACCCGCTCCCGGCATATTTGCGTAGGGCCATTGGTAAGCCCAGTCGCCATGGCCTTGCCGGGGCACGATATGGGTGGGTCCGCCACATGTCTTAACGTCACTGTAATACAGAATCAGTTCAACTGATTCAGGTGCCTCCCAGTGCGGAGGATGTGTGAGGTACATGTTAGGGTAGTCCATGTGCATTCGCTGATCAGAATTACTCAGGGCGGGCCAGCCATCAGCCGGCGGGCCTCCCACTGTACTGGTCTTGGCCCAGCACTCCGATTCCTGTAGTCGAATACCACTTTCATCCGTATTCAGCAGTTGTGTTATTACCCGTAGGAGGCGTGGGTGCAGGGTAATCTCATTGAGAGATTCAAGGTCTGACGGAAATTCCTTGCCCTGTCCCATACCAGGCTCTAGTCCTGTAGCGGTCAGATCTGTCACCGCCTGACGTATCAGTTCGTTTGGCCAGACACCATCGACCAGGCAAAAGCCCTGGTGATGCCAGTTCTTGATCTGGGTCGTACTCAAGGTATTGTCCTGGGGATCGCCAGTCAGTGCCGGTGAAGGATAGATCGTGGGTGCCTGACGTGGGGGTAAAGCAGGTGCCCGGAAGGGTTCGAGCTCGGAAAGGTGTTGAGACAGGCTTTTCACATGTGTTGAGAGCGTAACAGCTTCAGCGAGAAATCAAGTCAACACGAACGGCGGTGTGGCTCACAAGAAAGTTTGCTCCAGCGGTTCAGGTTACTGATCGGATAGTCGAATGTCTACCCTTTTGATGTATGGTGGCAGTGATTACCGGTGCATCCAAGGGTATTGGAAGGACTGTTGCGGAGCGACTTGCAGCAGAAGGTGTCAATGTTCACTTGGTTGCTAGAACTGTGGAAACGCTCGAAACAGCCGTCTCTGAACTAAAGGACAGGTACGGGGTGGATGCAGGGTACTCGGCGCTGGATTTATCAGTCAGCAGCAATGTTGATCGCTTGTTTGCGGACTATTCCGGTACCATGGACATTCTGGTAAACAACGCCGGGGCTATACCTGGTGGCAGTATTGACCGGGTCGATGAGCCGACATGGCGGCAGGCATGGGATCTTAAAGTCTTTGGCTATATCAATATATGCCGCCTGGCCTATGCTCGTATGCGAGACGCTGGCCATGGTGTGATTATCAATGTCATTGGTGCAGCAGGCGAAAGGCCGAGTCCCGGATATATTGCAGGTGCAGGCGGCAACGCATCTTTGATGGCGATTACACGCGGTCTTGGTGGCCACAGCTTAAGCGACGGAATACGGGTTGTGGCAATCAATCCAGGCCTTATCCGAACCGAGCGGCTGGTGACCATTCTTAAAGCACAGGCCGAAGAGAGCTTGGGTGATGAAAATCGCTGGGAGGAATTGATCGATCCCGTTTTTGTGCCTGGCGAACCACAACACATTGCAGATCTTACTGCATTTCTGGCGTCGGACCTGTCCGGCAATACCACAGGCACTGTGTTTACGGTTGATGGCGGAAGCAGCGTGCGATGATTCCGTTACCTGCTCACTGCATTGGCACCTCGTGGGTTAGGGTAACTATGCGGCCTGTGGAGATTTATTCTGGCTTTATGATGAGAACGGGGTAAATACCCTTACGTCTGGTTAACCGGGATGTCGATGCTTGTGCTGTCTACAGGCAATAGGAGGAAAATTATGAGCCTTAGCTCTTTGGATCACTGTTCAATTCAGACAGTCAAACTGAAGGAGACCCGGGACTTCTACGTCAATATTCTCGGAATGGTAGACGGGGATAGGCCGGATTTCCCGTTTCCCGGTGCGTGGTTGTATGTGGATGGGGTCGCTGTGGTGCACATTATTGGGGTCGATCCTGAGGATTCATCCGGTCTCGCGTCCTATCCCGATGGTAAAATGGCGGCCGACGTACTGACAGGGTCGGGTGCACTCGATCACATTGCATTTCGCGCCAAGGACCCTGAGCTGGTGATGTTGCGCCTGAAAGAGTACGGGCACGAGTATCGTGAACGCAAGGTTCCGAATATGGACCTATTCCAGGTGTTTATTGAGGATCCTAATGGAATCACGATCGAACTCAACTATTGGGGTGATGCGCAGGCGGCTTCATAAATTGTCGCAGTCCGTATAGCCATGTAGGAAGTAACTGCGACCGTATTCGTGCTACCAAGCCGTGAGCACGTGTTTAAGCAGGCAGTCGTCGTTTAAATCTGGCAGAGCAGGTAGCGTTAGTTGAAGATGTCCGCACGATGCATCCGAATCTGGTTAAAGATCTTTGAGGTGCCGGGCTTTGGGACAGTGTGCTGGCTGAATTACCAGAGAATGGACTGCCTGGTGTCGGATTGTTTGACGATGCTTACTGCGGAATGTTCGCCGAAAGAGTGAGTTATGGTCTTGGTTTTGCTGTTTAGATGAGATTCAACATGGATGAAGAAGGCTTTTATAGTCAGCTGCAAAAGGTTTTGAAGAAAGTGGGTATTCAGTCACGGCGTGAGATCGAACAGGCTGCACGCCCGGCTATTAGCACAGGTACGCTCGGTGCAACAGAAACACTGACAGCTCGCGTGGTGTTACAGGTTCCGGCAACAGGCATCGATGTCGCTATAGAAGACGCGATTAAGTTAAGCTGAGTAGTTCAGGACTAGGGCTGATTTCACAGGTATAGCTTCGAGGTGTCACAAAAGTATTTGACCACCTCGATCTGGTTCTGGAGCAGGTGCTTAGTACCGCAATTCTGGGACCTAATGGTGCCGGTAAGACCACACTGCTGAAGTTGCTTACCCGGGAACTCTATCCTGTTCAGCGGGACGGTGCGTACGTGCGCATTTTGGGGCAGGCACGAGGTGATATCTGGTCCCTGCGCACACAGTTGGGCATTATTTCGAGTGACCTCCAATACGAGTATGCCGGTCGGGCAAGCGGGCTTGAGGTGGTACTGTCGGGTTTTTACGCCAGTGTTGGTGTGTGGGGCCACCAGGAATATGATGCGAGCCAACAGGAGTTGGCCCAGGTGACACTGCATGAATTGGGAATTGAGGATCTGGCAGAGCGACGTTATGAGACTTTGTCGACTGGTCAACAAAGACGATTGCTACTGGGACGTGCCTTGATCAATCAACCGGATAGTCTTTTACTTGATGAGCCGACCAGTGGTCTGGACCTTGCGGCCACGTTTAGTTATCTCAAAACATTGCGTCGGCTGATGTTAACTGGACGAACTGTGGTGCTGGTAACCCACCATATTCACGAAATTCCACCGGAGATCGAGCGTGTCGTTCTGTTAAAGACAGGTAAGATTACTGCTGATGGTCACAAGCACTCGGTATTATCCAGTCAGTCGCTGAGTTCGTTGTTCGGCGAGCCAATCAATCTGATCGAATCGGACGGCTGGTATCAAGCGACACCTGCTTGAAGGGTTCAGACTGCTGTTTTCTTCCTTGCGCTTGATAGGCGTTCTGGTTTGTCATCGTACTCCACCGTATTTTCACCATTGTAGACGAGGAAGTGGCGGCCCTTGGCGCGTGCAATCAGTGTTACACCGAGATCCTGAGCAAGCTCTATACCCATGTAGGTGATTCCGGAACGGGACACCAGAACGGGAATGCCCATGTGAGCAGCTTTCATCACAATCTCAGATGTGAGCCGGCCGGTGGTGTAGAACAGCTTGTCATTTCCGTCAACGCCTTCCAGCCACATTTCTCCAGCAATAGTATCGGTGGCATTGTGTCGACCGACGTCTTCAACAAAATAGAGGATCTGTGCACCGTTACATAATGCGCAACCATGTACTGCGCCAGCGGCACGATAAACTTCGTTATAACTACTGATTGTCTTTAGTAGTGCATAAATAGTCGACTGAAGTATCTCAACACGAGGCAGGCGAGTGTCGTAGAGTTTGTCGAGTGTGCAGCTGAATACAGTACCCTGGCCACAGCCACTGGTAACAATACGGCTGGAGAGTTTTGCTTGTAAGTTAGTGATTCCTTCACCGTGGGTTGTGATGACATCAGCGGTCTCTCGCTCCCAGTCGACTTTAATTTGTGCGATCTCTTCGATGTGGTCGATAAGTCGCTGGTTGCGTAGATATCCCAGTGTGAGCTTCTCCGGGTGGGTGCCCAGCGTCATTAAAGTCACGACTTCACGTCCATCAACTTTGATGGTCAGCGGAAACTCCCCAGCTATTTGCAGATCGCGTGGGTCGCCGTACTCGTCCCGCGCTTCGACAGGATGGGTTGCTGGTAGCCCTTCATTCGACATAATAGGTCGATGGACTGTCGGTGGCTGTTCAAGATCTGTCTGCGATTGCTTCATGTCTTTGTGCCACGATTGAGTGACCTTGTTTTGATCGGTATAGTGATCGTCTATGTTACATCCTGCAACCGTCAAAACCCCGAAATCAACACGGTTTTGAATGCCCGTTATTGTGGAGCGAAAGTCGCTGCATGACAAACTGTGAGACCAGAATGCTGACGAGGTCGGACAACACTGATTGGTGAATAGGAAGGTGTCACGCAATATCTTTAGGATAGATTTGAAATCGAGTTGTATATAGATGATCTAGAGAGTTATCCCTTCGATCTTCGTGCCCACTAACCGAGTCGTCGTCCTTTTTTGGTCCGATGGGAGACGTTCTGACAGCCGGTGAGGTTATCAGCAGTGATGAAAGGGATGGCGAAGGGATCGAACTCGAATGTCTGATTCAGACAGAGTAATCAGTGACTATCTCGGTTTTGGCCTGTCGGGGGATGATCAATTAGCGCAGGCACGACGTGCAGCTCTGCTTCACGGGCTGGAAGGCAGCGCAGAGCCCACATCATTGGTTTCGTATACCTCAACTGGCCTGATTCTGATCATCGGCCCCGAAACCTCTGCGTTGTTGGTGGCGGAAAGTCTTGTCCAGTCTGTGACCTGCTTCGTACTCGCGACGGACATTATCGACAATAGGTCGTTCATATCGGCAGGTTATGAGGCGCGTCAAGTTGCTGGACAGGACGTCCCTGTTATTTCTGGCAAGCCGAAAAAAATACTCGGTCATCTGGGTAATTTCGAGGTGATTATTGAACGGTGCCAGAGAGAGGTAGCGTTAGCGAAGGTCATAAATTTGGCGGGCGGTGGAATCGACATAGTCCTTGATCTTTCTCGAGACCCGTTGCTTAGGACCGAATTGTTGCCTCCTGGCTATTTTGCACCAGCTGGGAATTCATCACGACTGGATCAGGCATTGTCGGATATACCCGACCTTGTTGGGACTTTTGAAAAACCTGGTTACGTGCAATACAACCCCGACATCTGTGCCCACGGCGAACGCGGGATAGTTGGCTGTACTCAGTGTATTGATGCCTGCCCGGCGGGATCGCTCACTTCTCTGGCAGAACGTATCTTGGTCGATCCGTACCTATGTCACGGCATGGGAACATGCGCTGCGGTATGCCCAACCGGTGCAATGACTTACGCCTATCCGTACTTGGCCCATACATTAGACAGTCTACGTCGGCTGCTTAGTAGTTTCCGTGAAGCTACAGACAAGGCGGCGGTGTTATTGCTATATGACAGTGAACATGCCGGCAGTGCTGTTGAGGATGCAGTGGGTAACGTGGCTGCTGACATTATTCCCTGGCGGATCGAGGAAACGGGTTCAACAGGTATTGAGATCTGGCTGTCGGCATTTGCTTACGGCGCACGATCAGTCGTGATCGTCACGACGGCATGTACACCACCTTCCACACTGCGCGTACTTGAGTCACAGGTCAAGCTGGCGGATGTGCTGTTGGACGGACTGGGCTACTCCGGTACTTGCATCCGTCTGATAGATGTTGAGCATCTCTCCGAACTGGACAGTCTGGCGGGAGATCCATCCAGTGAACTTACGGCCGCAGCCACATATGGCGGGATAGACGAAAAACGTGTGGTACTTCGGTTTGCTCTTGATCATCTGATTCAAGCAGCGAATGTCAGCAAAAACCAAATTGATCTTCCAACCGGTTCGCTTTTCGGGACAGTGGAAATCGATACTGATGCGTGCACGCTGTGCATGGGATGTGTATCAGTCTGTCCTTCTGGAGCGATGGGTGATGATAAGGACAAGCCCAGATTGACATTCCTGGAATGGAATTGTGTTCAATGCGGGATCTGTGAACGTGCTTGTCCAGAAGGCGCAATTTCACTGCATGCACGCTTGTTGCTAGACGGTGAAGAACGAATGCGGGTTCGGACGGTCAATGAAGAGCCACCTTTTCTCTGTATAGATTGCGGCAATCCGTTCACGACACAGAGTATGGTGGCCAAAATGGAGGAAAAGCTGAAGGGGCATCGCATGTTTCAGGGAAATGGACTAAAGTCACTGCACCGATGTGAAGACTGCCGGCTCAAAGCGATGTTCTGAACGGGTTATGTTTTAATTGAACAGTGGTCGCGCAGAACCTAATAGACCACCCGTGTTCAGGTATATTTTTTCTCGCGTTACTATTTTCTGGGGGCAGTTGGTCAGTATGTTGGTTTTCACTCAACTGTGGTGATTCAGCGTGCCGACTGTCTAGCGGAGATTTAAATTAGAGATATTCAAGTCAGTCAGCAGGTATCGAGCTGATCGTAAAAGCCGACCTTCAGGCGATCGATATGTGTCATAACGAGATGGTTGTGCAGTTCTAGGAACAAGCTGGTGATAAGATAACGCACCCGGCAGATAAATGGAGTGAATATGTGAGCCGTTGTCTTTTCGTCACAGTAGACCTGCAGAGGTTACCGTGAACAGGGAAAGCTTGATGTAAAGTACGAGGAGAACTTAGATGGGAAACGAAAGGAAAAAGCACAGGAAAGAAAAGAAGAAGCCCAAAAAACCGAAGGGTCACTCTTTGGTAGGTTTGGATCACAGGTAACTACATCATTACCAATGTAAGGCTGCCAAAATCATGGATGCCCTTTTTTAGGATAGTCCGTAGGTTTAATCTCTTATAATTAGTTCCGAATTGTTTTCGGAGAGGTGGCAGAGTCCGGTCGAATGTACCGCACTCGAAATGCGGCGTACCGCAAGGTACCGTGGGTTCGAATCCCACCCTCTCCGCCATTTGGCCAAGGATCAAAGAGTAAGGGAATATGGCCACTGGATCATGGTCTGTAGCGGGTAAAACGGAACTTGTGAAAAAATACCTCATTAAGTATTCAGTCCATTTTCATTATTACTCCTTTGGTGGGGAGAAGAAAAGCGACGTCAGGTCAGGTGAATACGAGATGGAAGGTCCTTCATTGGAAGAAGTGTCCAGGCTATTTAAGGACTATTTCTATGCGAAAAAGGAAAGTTACTTCGTGGCGTTACCCGAGTTTGGTTGGAAGCTAACTCATCTGGAGATCGACAAGATTTGGGAGCCGCCTGCCAATCTAGAGACTGTTTTTAATGGAATTTTGGCCTATTACGAGAATCTGATAAAGCGGATAGGCGAGGGGCCTTTGGGTAGTATGGACAATAATCGGATTTAGGAAATCATGCTCGCCTTTCTTTCTTTCAAACTTGCGCGGATTCTGGGAGTTCGACCGGTCGTCGTCAATCTGGTCCTTCTGCATGTTCTCATTGGGATTGGGTTGACCGCTTACAGTGGCATTGATGACACTGGCGTGGCACAGTCGACGGTTGTGGGGATATTTACTCTCATGTACGTGGTCCTTGTTGGCGGAGTAGTTGGACTGGGCCGATTGGCCAGTAGGAATTTTTTCCGAAAACCTGACCAATGGGAGGATGTTTAACAGGTTGCACTAGCTGCCGCTATCCACACCTACCTTGCCCAGCACCTTCAGGTTATCGAGCGCTGTCATGTCACCCTGTTCAGCCGCGCGTCTAAACCACTTGATGGCCATTTCTTCATCAGGGTTAACCCCGTGACCGTGCATGTAAAGCCATCCGAGAATGTTCTGTGCCGGGGCATATCCTTGTTCGGCCGCACGACGGTACCAATACACAGCATTCCGATAATCTTTATCTATGACCCATCCGTCATGAAAGTAGTCACCCAGGTCGGACTGGGCCCATGCCTTACCATCACTGGCAGAAAGTTGAACCTGCTGCAGGGCCATTGAGAAAAGTCTAATCGCTTCTCCTTCATCACGTTGTACACCACGCGCTGTAATCAACATGCGGGCAACACGTACCTGAGCCCTGGGGTCCCCTTGGGCAGCCAGGGGCGCAAGAAAGCGGTAGGCCTCGCTGTAGGCGCCCGCGTAGTAGGCCGTGAGTCCGCTCTGGAGGTTCAGCATTTCTTGTTGAGAAGCCAGGGTGTCCGCTTCGGCTTTTTTAGCAGCCGCTTCTGCCTGGAGCCTTTGCTGCTTTTCGGCGAGTTGCCGGCGCTCCTGAAGTTGTTGCTGCAACTGGAGTACTGTCTGATTCTGTGGTTCGATAGCCGCAGCAATCCGCAGGTTTTGCTCGGCAATCACATATTCACCGGCAGCGAGTTCTCTTCTGGCCTGACGGAGAAAATGTTCGCTGATGCTGCCGATGCCATTTCGGGCGCGTTGATTATTGGGGTCGAGATTGAGTACTGCCCTGTAGAGCGTTAAGGCATTGTCACCCTGAGGTTCGACGAACTGGTTGTTCTCGAACGCATTCGAAGCCCTGGTCAGTAGTTGTTCAATGTGGCGGTGGCGGTCCCGTATCTGTTGTTGGCGGGTTGCTTCGGCGATTGCGTGAGCTTTTGCCGCGGCCGCAACCTGTTCAAGTCGATTTTTTTCAATCTGGTCTAGTTTTTGTTGAACGCCGATGACAGCCTCTGATGCTTGATTGATTGTCGCGAGTAACGCAAGTTTGTCGCGGGCCGCTCCAAGGTCACCTGTATCGATCAGAGATTCAATGTCACTGATTGACTCGCCAATCAGATTTTTTATGCCTTGCGTGGCTTGTGGATTATCTGGGTCCAGTAGCAACACTTCCGAGAATTCTTGATAGGCATTACCCGATTGCGGTTCGAAAGAACGGCCGGCACGGTGGTGTATTCGAGCTGCTTTAAGGTGGGGGTCGGTCAGTGCGGCTATCTCGGTTAGTTCACGGAATTTTTCGGCCTTCTGTTTGTCAGCAGAGCCGGTGAACACGGTCATGCCATCCTCACTCGAGGTATTCGAGTTCTGTTGTGATGGATTACCACCTGCACTGGCCGTATCAGATGTTGTGTTGATCTCTATTTTTGCGGGTGTGGCGGAGGGTACAGTATTCGCGTTCTGCGGACTTAGCCACCAATAGGCAATAATTAAGACCAGAACACCTGCGGCGATTAGGCCCAGGGTGTTTCCCTTGCGAGGTGGGTCGGAGTCGAGTGGTTTGTCATCCGCCTCAACAGGTGTGAAGTTGTCACCAGAGAGTATCTCACCGGCACTACGGAGCTCGTCGGTAACAGTTTGTTCTACAGACAGGTCAAAAGCCTTTTGAAAACTGCTTTCTTGCTTCGCTGATGGGGCGTCTGTGCGGCTTGGTGCATGCAATGGTTCAACGTCCTGTGTTGGACCGTTGCTTGTTGTTGTCAGATCCCGGGGCTGGGTTGACTTAGCCGCAAACACATTGTGTGGGGGTTCGGTATGTTTGGCAGCGCTATTCTCAGAACCTGGCGCGAGGTTTGCGGCGGACTTTTTTAGTGCGGCCAGCGCGATTGCGGTTGCGCCATGTGAGGTTTTGATACTTCCGTCCGAGCTGTTTTCCCGTAAGGTTGCACGAACCCCTTCGCTTTGGTTTTTGATTCCGCCGTGTCGTCGGGCAAAAATGTTATTACGATCAAGGGCGGCAGGCGGTGCTGTCCGTGCTCGTTGCTTTTTGTTGGTTTTTGTTTCTAGAGGAGTTTTTGTACTTCCAGTGGCCTTTGTAGCTGGTTTAAGATTTAGTTCAAGTGGATCAGAATATGTGTCATCGTCGTCAGTCGATTTTCTGGCATCGGGGTCCAGCCAGTTGAATATTACTTCTGTATCTTCAGGTCGTTCGGTAGTTTTGAGGGTGATAAGCCAGTCGACAATTTCCAAAAAGCTGCCGGAGTAGTAACCAACACCCGCTTCTACTGCCGGGACGATCGGATCAGGTATGCCGCGATCGATAGCATCCATGCGGGTTGAAGACGGAACCGGGGCTGCGCAGGTTAGGCATTCGTAGAGTACCGAGCCCAGGGCGTAGAAGTCTGTCCATGGGCCAATTCGGCCCCGGGCCGTGGATAGCTCCGGAGCACGATAGTCCGATGGCACTGACTTATCTGCGGGCGGATAATGGAACCGGTCCGTATTGAACCCGCAGATTGCCAGCTGTTCGTTGTCAGAGATAAAAATGTTTTCAGGTGCAATCTCCAGATGGAATAACCCTGCTTTATGTGCTGCCTCTAGATAAGTCAGTGCCGAGTACAGCATTGACTTTAGGGCGTCCTCCGGTAATGGCTTGCCGGTTTTCAGCAAATCTCTTACCGAAGCCAGTGGTCTGAATTTGATCGCGTAATAGGCGCTGTCATTGTCTTCTGAGTAGTGGACAACACGGCCTGCATGATCAATCTGGCTGAGTACTCTGCCGAGTAACAGAAAATCCTTCAGCCCCTGTTCATAGTCTTCATTGAGTGAAGCGTCCCAAAGGAGTAGCGCCAGGCCATCTTGGTCCCGAACAGCGAGTTGTTTCGGAAAGAACTCCTGAATAATGGCGGATCCGCTGTTGGAGGAGTAGGTGTAGCCACTGTCGGTCGAGGCCAGCAGACGGTTAATCTGAAAATTCCCTAACCGGGCGCCAGGGGGAAGTGGAGCCGGTGAGAGAGAGTCATCCTTATCGGAAGCATCGGACTCCCGTTGTCGTGCCGGTGGGCGTGGCTCGAACGTCACGTGGCGATACGGTCGACAGCGGTTTTCAGGGAGAAGGATGACACTGGGCAACGCGTTCGTTGTCCATCTTTAGGCCAATGGCGCAAATCTACTGCGCTGGCCAATTGCTTGTTGTTTTTTCTCAAGCGGTGACCGATCTCAACAAACCCTGTTATTGTTATGGCGAAAGGCATCTACCGACTTCGACCGAGAGTAGTCCTGACACCGTGAACTGCAACTGCCGCTTGGCCGTGTATGATACCGATATATTCACCGCTTGAGAATACGGGTAAGTGGTTTTCTTATGGTTTGTGCAGTCAGCTCTCATTTACAGATCCACCCACGGTCCGATGGATCTGTGAATTGATGGAACCGGGTATGCCAAACAGCGCTCAGACTCGTATGGCGCACATTCAGCCGCCCATAATCCCGCTAATCAGCGAATTAATTGATCAGAATCCCGGTACGATTTCACTGGGGCAGGGTGTGGTCCATTTTGGGCCACCGGCTGATGTACTCAACACACTGAAGGGCTTCTGGAAGGATCCTGTTAACCATCAGTACGGACCGATCGAGGGGAATGAGCGTCTTCGACAGCAAATTAGAGACAAACTTCGACTGGAAAATGGATTGCAACGTTCTATTTTAATCAGGAAATGGCGGTTCTCATGGCAGGTTGCCGACCCGTCACTGTGCCGGTTGATCAATCCTATTTGCCTGATCCGGGGCTGATAGAAGATGCGATCAGTCCCCGGACACGCGCTATCGTTACCATATCACCGAACAATCCAACGGGTGTGGTGTATCCGGCTACCTTGCTTGATGACTTGAACGAGATATGCAGTCGACATGGGATCTATCACATCAGTGACGAAGCCTATGAGTACTTCGTATATGGGTCGAGCCAACATTACTCACCAGGGTCGCGCACACAGAGTAGCGGGCACACTATTAGTTTGTATTCGTTGAGCAAGGCTTACGGCTTTGCCGGTTGGCGTATCGGGTATATGGCTTTCCCGAAACAACTGCTCGAATCCCTCAAGAAGATTCAGGATACCAATGTCATTTGCCCGGCTATTATCAGTCAGCATGCCGCACTTGCGGCGCTCAGGTCCGGTAGGGGTTATTGTCAGCCCTATGTCGACGAGATGGCTGCGGTGCGGCTATCAGTTCTGAAGGCATTGTCAGTTCTGGGTGAACGTATTCGAGTGGTTGAACCGACAGGTGCATTTTATGTGTTCATTGAAGTGCCAAACACTACGCTGAGCGACATGGTGCTGACCCGGCGCTTGATCGAGGACTACCAGGTGGCAGTTGTCCCGGGTCGGGCGTTTGGTATCCCGGATCGCTGTAGCCTACGGGTTTCTTACGGTGCATTGCGCACCAAGGATGTGCTCAACGGTATTGGCAGGCTTGTCGACGGACTCGGTCAGTTAATTTGACCTGTTGAGGGCCCCGTCGGTTTACAGCCAACCACCAAGTGGTATACGCTTTCCCAGCGAGGGAGAGGTGGCCGAGCGGTTGAAGGCGCACGCCTGGAAAGTGTGTATACGTTAATAGCGTATCGAGGGTTCGAATCCCTCCCTCTCCGCCAAACCTAACGGGGCCTTAGTTTCTTGGTTTTCGTGCGTGGAATTTGCTTTTACGCACATGCAGAGCCTTTAAAAGAAGCACCCTACGCAGTTAAAAAGGTAAATCTAATAGGCTCTTGCGACACTAAAGCCTCACCCTGGACAACAATACGATGTATTACGGCATAATTGGACGGACACATGTTGTGATGTGTCTGAAAAAAAAGGAGCATTTTAATGCACACCTTGATGCGTCTCAAAAGGTTCTGTGCGCTATCAATCGGTTGCTCTTTGTATGATTCTATGTGACCGCGAATGTAGGGTAACCTGCTCCCTAGATTAACGGGCTGACTGGTTGCAGTGTTGTACTTTGTAACACCCCCGAAATCCTGCCCAGTAATTTGTCTTAGAGCTACTGGATCTGCTGCCCCGGAACGATATGGTGTTCAATATTTTAAAAATAGGTATTAGAGTACTTAGACAATGAAAATCCATGAATATCAAGCCAAAGATATTCTTCGGCAGTATGGTGTGGCGCTCCCAGAAGGTTGTGTATGTTTTAGTGTTGAGGAAGCCGTTTCCATCGCGGAGCAACTTGGCGGAAGCCAATGGGTTGTCAAAGCTCAGATCCACGCCGGTGGTCGTGGTAAAGGGGGTGGGGTTAGATTGGCTGCCACTACTGCCGAGGTTCGCGACCATGCGGATGCAATTTTGGGCATGACTTTGGTAACTCATCAGACCGGGCCAGAGGGCACCAAGGTGAAACGTTTGTTGGTCGAAGAGGGGGTGCCGATCAAGGATGAAATGTACGTCGGGTTGGTGGTCGATCGTGTTTCGCAAAAGGTGGTATTCATGGCCAGTTCTGAAGGTGGAACGGAAATAGAAAGAGTGGCTACAAAGGCACCCGAAAAAATTTGCAAGGTTGTGGTGGAGCCAAGTACTGGCCTGACGATGGATGAGGCCAAATTCCTAGCTGGCGCTATTGGTATCCCAGATACGTTGCATGCAGAAAGTGGGAAAATATTCCAGGCGCTGTATCAGGCCTTTTGGGACAAGGACGCATCCCTAGCCGAGATCAATCCTTTAATTCTAACTGAGGATTCTCGAATCATGGCTTTGGATGTCAAGATCAATTTTGACGACAACGCTATGTACCGTCATCCAGACTTACAGGAATTACGTGACCTGGATGAGGAGGATGAGGATGAGGTCAAAGCCTCTAAGTTTGGTCTTAACTATATCTCTCTGGATGGGACTATTGGTTGCCTGGTAAATGGTGCCGGCCTGGCAATGGCCACCATGGATATTATTAAGTTGTACGGTGCATCACCGGCAAATTTCCTCGATGTAGGTGGTGGCGCTACAGCTGAACAGGTTACTGAAGCATTCAAGATTATGCTCAAGAATGAACACCTTAAAGCTATTCTAGTGAATATATTCGGCGGTATCATGCGTTGCGATGTAATTGCTGAGGGCCTGGTGAATGCGGCCAAGGAAGTGAGCCTATCGGTGCCGCTGGTGGTCCGTCTGGAAGGTACCAACGTGGAAAGAGGTAGAGAAATTCTAAGCCATTCAGGCATTGCAGTGATTAACGCCACTACAATGGCTGATGCTGCTGAGAAAGTGGCAGCAGCAGGTGTATGAAAGTATGTCCATTCTTATAAATAAAGATTCGCGAGTTGTTACCCAAGGTATTACTGGGAAAACCGGCATGTTTCATACGCATCACTCCATCGCGTATGCCAAAGGCAAGGATTGTTATGTTGCCGGCGTTACACCAGGCAAAGGCGGGCAGGAAGTAGAGGGAGTGCCTGTCTACAATACCGTCGCTGAGGCGAAGCAGGCGACCCGTTGTAATGTTGCGGTTATCTACGTGCCTCCGCCATTTGCCACTACTGCTATAGACGAAGCTGTTGATGCGGAAATGGAAGTCGTGATCTGTATTACCGAGGGGATTCCAGTCAAAGATATGATTCGCACCGGCGATCGGATGCGTGGATCCAACACGATCCTGGTAGGTCCCAACTGTCCCGGTGTTATTACTCCTGAAGAGCTGAAGATCGGCATCATGCCAGGTTATATACACAGAAAAGGGCGAATCGGTGTGGTTTCCCGGTCGGGGACGCTGACCTATGAAGTTGTGGACCAGTTAAGCAAACTGGGCATGGGACAATCGACTTGTGTAGGCATTGGGGGGGATCCTGTAAATGGTTTAAAACATATAGATGTCATGAAGATGTTCAACGACGATTCCGATACGGATGGTGTTGTCATGTGCGGTGAGATTGGTGGGTCAGATGAGGAGATTTGCGCTGAATGGATAGCTGACAATATGACTAAACCGGTCGTCGGGTTCATTGCTGGGGTTACTGCGCCTCCTGGCAAGCGCATGGGTCACGCCGGCGCTATTATTGCCGGAGGCAAGGGCAATGCATACGAGAAAATCGCAGCACTTGAGGCAGCTGGGGTCCATCGGAGATGGGGAAATTGATGTTCGACATGCTATCGTGTTGAAATCTCAGATCCTGTCAAGGTGGCGATTGCAAAAACTGGCAAGTGTGCCGTAGTCAATGTTTGGGTCGATCCCAATGAGTATGCGCCTGGGACTAAAGCCCAAACCATGTATAAATAGAATTCATCCTAAGTTTCGATGACCTTAAATCGGTAGAGAGAATCAATGTCACAACCGCTTGATGGTATAAGAATTCTGGATTTCACACATGTCCAGTCTGGCCCGACTTGTACCCAGTTGCTCGCCTGGATGGGTGCCGATGTGATCAAGGTGGAGCGTCCGGGTGTTGGAGATGCTACTCGAGGGCAGTTACGCGACATACCTGATGTGGACAGCCTTTATTTCACCATGCTCAATCACAACAAACGTTCCTTGACACTCAATTCCAAAAATGAATCAGGCAAGGAAATACTCGAACGGCTAGTGCAAAAATGTGATGTGCTGGTAGAAAATTTTGCTCCAGGTGCACTTGATCGGATGGGTTTTGGCTGGGAACGTATCCAGGAACTTAACTCTCGCATGATTATGGCGTCGGTTAAGGGTTTCGGGCCAGGGCCTTACGAGGACTGCAAGGTTTACGAAAATGTTGCTCAGTGTGCTGGCGGATCTGCGTCTACCACGGGTTTTCACGATGGTTTACCAATGGTCACCGGTGCGCAGATCGGTGATTCCGGCACCGGCCTACATCTTGGTTTCGGTATTTTGGCGGCATTGCTGCACCGGGAGAAAACGGGCCGCGGGCAACGTGTGCTTGCCGCGATGCAGGATGGTGTTCTCAACTTATGCCGGGTCAAACTTCGTGACCAACAACGATTGCAGCATGGGCCATTGAAAGAGTACTCCCAATATGGTGAGCAGATCGAATTCGGTGAGGCGGCGCCTAGAGCCGGAAACGATTCGGGCGGTGGGCAGCCAGGCCGTATCCTAAAGTGCAAGGGCTGGGAGACGGATCCAAATGCCTATACCTACTTTATAACTCAGGCTGCCGTGTGGGCGAATATTTGCGATGTTGTTGGCAAGCCGGATTGGAAGGAACACCCGGACTATTCAACGCCGCCAGCGCGTCTGTCACGCCTGAATGAGGTCTTTTCTACGATTGAGGATTGGACCATGACCAAGACTAAATACGAAGTCATGGAAATATGTAACCCACTGAACATACCGGTTGGACCAATCCTTTCAATGAAGGAGCTCGCCGAAGAGCCATCATTGCGTGCAACTGGCACTATCGTCGAATGTGATCACCCCGAGCGTGGGCCCTACCTGTCGGTCGGATGCCCGGTAAAGCTTTCGGACAACGATGTCACAGTAACACGTTCGCCCCTGTTTGGTGAGCATACCGATGAAGTGTTGTCTGAAGTTTTGGGGTACAGCGATGAGGAAATTGCATCTTTCAAGGAAGCTGGGGCTGTCTAAATGCACGGCCCTGTAAATTATTTGACTGCAAGTGAATAGGCGCAACTGATGAAATTAATGGTTCACGGTCAGCAGGCATTCGGAAAATCAGTCCTCGAAGCACTCTTGGCTAGAGGGGACATGATTTGCGCTGTTTACTGTGCGCCTGACTTGGAGGGTGGTCGACCGGATCCACTCAAGGCGTTTGCACAGGATCAGGGGTTGCCTGTTTTCCAACCACAAAGTTATAAGGATCCGACCGTGTGGGAGCAGATTAGATCGCTGGAAGCTGACTTGTGCGTCATGGCCTATGTGACATTGATGGTCCCGGAGGAAGCGTTAAATGCGCCTCGTTTAGGGTCAATTCAGTATCATCCTTCGCTGTTGCCTATGCATAAAGGGCCCAGTTCAATCAACTGGCCGATTATTAACGGAGAGAATAAAACAGGGTTGAGTATTTTCTGGCCAGACAAGGGTCTGGATACTGGCCCGATACTGTTGCAGAAGGATGTGGTAATAGATCCGGATGACACCCTGGGATCACTGTATTTCAATCATCTCTTTCCCATGGGAGTCGATTCACTATTGGAGGCGGTCGATTTGGTGCGAGATGGAACAGCGCCTAGGTTAAACCAGGATCCAGCGAAGGGCACCTATGAGGGGTGGTGTCGACGTACTGATGTAGAGATTGACTGGGCTCAGTCGGTGGATGTGGTGTACAACCTGATTCGAGGAGCCAACCCTCAGCCTGGTGCCTGGACAACACTCAACGGACATTCAGTCACCATCTTGGATAGCAAAAAAGCTATCGGGCTCGCTAATGTTGAACCGGGTTCAGTCGCCGAGGTAGATGCCGATGGAGTCAGTATCGGCTGTATGGGGGGTGCAGTTCGAGTCGAGAAATTCAAGCCAGAGGGGGCTGGAAAAATGAGCGCTGAGGAGTTTCTGGAACACTACGGTATAGAACTGGGTGCTCGGTTTGGATAGTTAGTTGCGGAATTGGTACTGTCTGAATTTGATGAGTTTTATCTTGAATTCCAGCAGCTAACAGCAGATGCTAAGTCTGCATTCGAAAAGCGCGAATATCAGATTTCCCTTCGTATCAGTGAGCAGAAACTAGCGCTTTACAGTACCAGTATGTATTCCCTAAGTGAGCGTCTCTCTAATTCATTTCCTGCGGCCTTGAGGGAGTCTTCACTCTGGGATGCCATTGAATCCGATTATAAGAAGTTCGTAAGCGCTCGGTATGAGGCTGACCTCGCAATTGCGTATTTCCATTCTGTACGTCGGGCTATCTTTCGAAGTGAATGGAATCCAGTAGCATATTCTTTTGGAATCTCTGTCGACAGGCCCGCTGCCGCCTCCGATTATTTATTCTGTGCAGTTATGGGCGGGGCGATAAGCCATGAGGTTGTGGTCGATATTTTGTCGGTTCCGAAGTTCAGTGTGCCTTATCGTGATGCAGAAGCAGATGCTACGAACGTAGTAAACCGGGTGTCAGAAGAACTTCAACGGCTTCATCCTGGACAAGCTGCATATAGTGTAGAGGTAATCAATGGAGGGTTCTACCGGAATCGCGGTGCCTACATCGTTGGTAGAATAGTCCTAACTAATCACGCAGTAATTCCACTTATATTGGCGTTGTTGAACAGCGAGGAAGGTATTTACGTTGACGCTGTTCTGACAAAAGAGTCCACAGCACATAATCTTTTTAGCACAACGCGAGCGAACTTCAACGTAACAAATGCTAAGTACCACGAGGTGTCTGAGTTTTTGTACAGCATTATGCCTAAACGCCCATTGGGGCTTCACTATTCTACGATCGGATTCAATCACTTTGGCAAAGTGGCGGTGATGGACGAGCTCAAATCAGAATTGGTGTCCTCAGATGTATCTTTTAGTAGGGCGATCGGCTATCCAGGGACGGTTGCCATTGGATTCCACTCCCCAGATTCAACATATAACTTGAAAGTAATCAGGAACAAACCGACTGCCCAGTACAAGTGGGGTGAGTTCGAGGGGCTTGATCGTGTATTGGCAAAATATAGTCAGGTTCACGATATCAATCGTACAGGAAGCATGCTGGATAACATCATCTACTACAATGTCAAATTAGAACGCAAGTGGTTTGATGATGAACTCCTGCGCGAGCTTCTTTGTGAGGCGAGTGAGACCGTGACAGAGCAGAGCGATTCTATAGGTTTTAAGCACCTTATTGTGCAAAGACGTATGACGCCGCTGCCGGTTTATCTAGAAACAGCCTCACCAGAAGACTGTGAGGTAGCAGTTGTAAATCTTGGATACTGTATAAAAAACAATACAGCTGCAAACATTTTTAACCGCGACCTGGATGCGAGAAACTATGGTGTTGGTGGCTTTATGCGCGTGTATCTTTTTGATTACGATGCATTGACAGCGTTCACTGAGGTAAAAATTCGTAGTAACAAAGATCGGTATGATGGTGAAGAAGATATTCCTGACTGGGTTTTTGAGGAGGGCGAGGTGTTTTTGCCTGAAGAAATAGAATGGGGTTTAAGGATCCCGAGTCGTCGTCTTAGGCAACTATTCAGAAAAGTTCATGGTGATCTCCTGCGTGTTGATTACTGGGAGCAGATCCAAGAACAACTACACAAGGGCAGGGTACCCAGCGTGCGCGTGTATCCGGAGCACGACCAGTTGCACTGGAAACGTTAATAACAACTGCTCGTTACGGCCTATTGACATAAATAATTAGAAGGATTGAGAAAATGAGAACCATCTTGATTCGTAAATTGATTTTGGCAGCGTTACTGTTCGGTTTTAGCATTGGTGCAGTTTTTTCTTCTGAATTGGGCATTACTGTCTGGAAATCAGCAACCTGTGGTTGCTGTCAGAAATGGGTAGATTACTTAAGAGACAGCGGATTTTCTGTTGTGGCCCATGATGTTGGGGATGTAACTCCGTTCAAACGGCACCTTGGACTCACAAATCCAGAACTCTACTCCTGTCACACGGCTCTAATTGACGGTTATGTCATCGAAGGTCACGTGCCTGCTTCTGACATCAGACGTTTGATGGCAGAACGCCCAGATATCCTTGGATTGACGGCGCCGGGTATGCCGAAGATGTCGCCGGGGATGCATAGTGTTGAACCCAAGGGATATGATGTGCTTCAGTTTGACAAGCACCAGCAGTTGAGCGTGTTCTCTCACTATTAGTCGTTAAGCCAACAATGCGTATAGCACATTAGAATACGCCCCAGAAGAGCCTGTAACAGCCTGTATGACCTGTAATCGATGCTAGGACCTATACCCCCCCCTGCTCAACGCTCCAATAAGTCGCTAACCTGAGTAGTGTAGACAGCTCATTTGTGTGGGTTGTCGCTGGTGCAATGTTGGTGCAATTCTGACCCCAACTCTGCGCATATCGACTCATACAAACACTGAGTGAAGAGGGCGGTAGTTCCGTATTAACAAGTATTTCTGTGGGTCAAAAGGTGTATACATGTAGAATCAGTGGGACTTAAAATCCCTCGGCCTTATGGCTGTCCCGGTTCGACTCCGGACCCGGGCACCATCCTTTGAATCATCTGAAATAGATGACCTAAAAATAGCATTGCATACGGATTTCATACCAAAAAGCACGTCGTTAGCCTAATTGATAATCGGCATGATATAGCGTGTGGAGCAGGTGTAACCATGGACAACGAATCTTTCCTTAAATCGGTTGACATCAATTTTGACCGCGCAGCGGGACTGCTTGGACTTTCGGAGGATCTGGCCGAACAGATCAAGGTTGCAAATTCGACCTATATCGTCCGCTTCGGCGTGGGACTACGCGGTGGGCTGGAAACTTTCACGGGATATCGCACTGTCCATTCGGAACACTTTGAGCCAGCAAAAGGAGGTATCCGTTACGGACCCTTTGTCGATCAAAATGAGGTCGAAGCGCTAGCCGCCCTGATGACCTATAAATGCGCACTTATGGAGATCCCCTTTGGCGGCGCCAAGGGCGCGCTGGCAATTGATCCGAGGAAATGGGAAATACCAGAATTAGAGCAAATCACCCGACGCTTCACTCAGGAGTTGGCAAAACGAGATCTGATCAGTCCGTCCCAGAATGTACCTGCGCCCGATATGGGCACAAGTGAGCGTGAAATGGCCTGGATCGCCGATGAATATAGAAGACTGAACCCCACCGATCTGAACGCGTGGGCCTGTGTTACCGGTAAGCCTCTTGGTAAAGGGGGAATCGCCGGTCGGACGGAGGCAACCGGGCGG
>LUMJ01000255.1_pt3 | contig 23050 bp, 19 predicted proteins | sample 729631 | NCBI WGS metagenome assembly LUMJ01 (sample SAMN03860266, study PRJNA289734) | marine metagenome | biome: seawater column; feature: ocean; material: water; isolation source: Red Sea water column Station 22 - depth 500m | place: Saudi Arabia: Red Sea | collected 2011-10-15 | depth 500 m
TTTTTATCCTCTGCAAAGATACCTACCAAATAGCCACAGTAAAAATGATACACAATCAATAGTCCCACCAATATTAACTTGGCTTTAAGCCAAAACTGATTGCTATAGATTTCCCAAGCATAGTTTTGCACCATCCATAAACCAAACACAGTTGTGATGATAAAGCTTGGCATCATGATTCGCCTATAGAGTCTTCGTTCCATTAACTTGAAACGTTCAATGCTAATTTTATCATTCGCCATAGAATGATAAACAAACAGTCGCGGCAAGTAAAACATACCAGCAAACCATGTAATAAAACCTAAAATATGTATAGCCTTAACCCAAAGCATCAAAACTCCAGAAAATAGATACATAATACCGTTTCAAAGACATTAATGTCCAAGATTCATTAAAGAAGTGATTTGAAATAATGAGCCATTGATTTGTACTTCTTTTGTTCAATCACATAGTAAAATTTGCCTACTATCTAAAATCAGTTCAGTATGCTCAACTTTTTTAAGAAAAATCAAAACAAAGATATAAAAACTGATACAAAAAAGACATCTCTAAAAGAAAGGCTATCTAAATCAAAACGTCGCCTTGGAGACGGACTTTCTTCAATACTGATTGGCAAAAAGCAAATCGATGACGAACTTCTGGAAGAGTTAGAAATGCTTATGATAAGTGCTGATATTGGTATTCAAACGACCGACAAGATTATCGAGTCGGTTCGAAAGAAAGCTTCTCGTAAAGAGCTTAAAGACGGTGACAGTTTATATCAACTTATTAAAATTGAATTAGAAACACTTCTTGTAGATGAGAACCTATTGGAGCCTATTAGTGACAGCACTTTTGTGATCCTTGTTGTTGGCATCAATGGAGCGGGAAAAACCACCACGATAGGGAAACTTGCTAAATCATTTCAAAGTCAAGGAAAGTCGGTAATGCTGGCTGCAGGTGATACTTTTAGAGCAGCGGCAGTAGAACAACTTCAGATATGGGGTGAGAGGAACGAAATACCCGTAATTGCTCAAAAAATTGGCGCTGATGCAGCTTCGGTTGTCTATGACGCATACCAGTCTGCAGTCGCAAAAAATATTGACATACTGATTGCAGATACAGCGGGACGACTCCATACCCAAGATAACCTCATGCAAGAGTTGGAAAAAATTAAACGGGTTCTGAAAAAACATCATGAAAATGCGCCTCACGAAACTTTACTAGTGATAGATGGCGGATCTGGTCAGAATGCTGTTCAGCAAGCCAATGAATTCCATAAATCTATCGAACTTTCTGGAATCGCGGTGACTAAACTCGACGGCACCGCTAAGGGTGGTGTGTTATTTGCCATATCAGATTCACTAAATTTACCTATACGCTACATCGGCATTGGTGAAGCTATTGATGATCTAAAACCTTTTCACGCTAAAGATTTTATTAATGCCCTGTTTGATTAATACCTGGATTGGGGCAATTTTCTGAATAAATGATTTAATCTGAGGATTGCATTGAATGATTAATGGTGTCAATTTTCATGGCCAACTCTTTGTCCAGTATGGTAATTCCGCCCTCGCTGTGAGTTGATAAATTAATAATAACCCTGTTGTAAACATTTGACCACTCAGGATGGTGATCCATGGTTTCTGCTGTAATCGCTACCTCAGTCATAAAACCAAAGGCCTGAATAAACCCCTTAAATTTAAATTCTTTTGATAATTGCTTATCAATAATTTTCCAACCATCAAGCTCCTTGAGAACTTCATTTAACTCTGAATTAGTTAAGATCATGATCTAAACTCCTTCTAATAATTTTCCTGCACCCATAGCAAGAAGTTGGTTTGCAACCAATTCACCTAAAGCTCCGGGCTGAGAAATAGAACCAGAACTCTCTGCTCTCAATATAGAGCCTGACTCCACGTTACCCACTAAACCTTTCAGCAATAATTCCTCTTCCATTGTTGCAGCATAACCAGCGATTGCAACCGAGCAACTACCTTCAAGAGTCGCATTCATCGCTCTTTCAGCTAAAACTACAGTCTTAGTCTTGCTGTCGATGAGAGGCCTAATCAGTTCAATGATTGCCTCATCACCCTTTCTATTCTCTATACCTAACGCACCTTGGCCAACAGCAGGTAAAGAGGTTTCTGCATCAAGGGGTTGTTTAATTCTGTCTTCAAAACCAAGCCTAATGAGACCTGCACAGGCCAAAATAATAGCGTCATATTCTCCATTATCTAATTTCATTAATCTGGTATTGATATTGCCGCGCAAATCAAGAATCTCCAAATCCGGTCTAATTGCTTTTAATTGAACAATGCGGCGCAAGCTACATGAACCAACCCTGGCATTCTGCGGAAGTTCATTTATATGATTAAAATGATTTGAAACAAAAGCATCAAAAGGATTCTCACGAGCCAATATCGCCCCAATTTCAAATTCATTCGGCAGTTTGTAAGGGACATCCTTCATGGAATGCACAGCGATATCAGCCCTACCCTCCAACATACCAACCTCTAGCTCTTTCATAAATAGACTCTTTCCACCAATCTTTGATAGAGGTGAATTAAGCATCTGGTCACCCTGAGTGCTCATTTTGACCAACTCAATGTCAAGTTTAGGGAAATAAAGCTTTAGCTGCGACCTTACGAATTCAGCTTGCCATACTGCTAGTGGGCTTTTACGTGTTGCAATTTTAAGTGCTCTATCCATGATTCCAATTCAGATCTTTTGCTATTATTATTTTATCGAGTGTTGATTGGCAATGTTGCTTATCGGTAGGATTAATATCTCGTAAAACAGTTGAATTGGTATATTTTCTGAAACGGAAAAATTAGGTTTTATTGTATTTTCAATAATTTATCATCGATATAGTGGAATAATGTGCTCTGAAAACGAAATTTGCTTTAATGATTTTAATAGTAGAATAATGAACTCTGATAAAAACCATTTATGGGGTGGACGCTTTAGTAAGCCTACCGACGAATTTGTAAAAATTTTTGGCGCTTCCATCTCCTTTGACAAAATTTTAGCCCTCTACGACATTGAGGGTTCTCAAGCACATGCAACAATGCTCAGCGAGGTAGGCGTATTGACTAGTAAAGAATTAAAGCAAATATCTGAAGGCTTGGAACAAATTAAACATGAAATAACCAATAACCAATTTGAATGGTCTGTTGATTTGGAAGATGTTCATATGAATATTGAATCTCGGTTGACCGAAATCTGTGGTGACCCAGGCAAAAAACTCCATACTGGTCGTTCACGAAATGATCAGATTGCAACTGATATTCGACTCTATCTACGTGATAAAGTTCGCAATATTACCACTGAAATTGAACGATTACTGAATGCTCTACTTGATCTTGCAGATCAAGAAAAGGAAACCATCATGCCTGGCTTTACTCACCTTCAGGCCGCCCAACCTGTGAGTTTCGGTCACCACTTGTTGGCTTACTTTGAAATGTTTAAACGCGATCATGAACGACTTCAAGATGGATATAAACGTATCAACACAATGCCATTAGGAAGTGGCGCTCTTGCGGGTACAAGTTACCCAATCAATCGTGAACGAACCGCTGAAATTTTAGGCTTTGAGATGCACCTTTCAAGATTTTCTGAAGAACTTATCCTGTGGTCAAGTGTACAATTTGACTTTATCTCACTTCCAGATAGTTTTTGTACAGGCTCGTCAATCATGCCACAAAAGAAAAACCCTGACGTCCCTGAATTGGTTCGAGGTAAAGCAGGCAGAGTTAACGGCAATCTGGTTGCATTACTGACATTAATGAAAGGACAACCTTTGGCTTATAACAAGGATAACCAAGAGGATAAAGAGCCGCTATTTGATACTGTTGAAACCCTACATGCTTGTCTTCGTGTTTTTTCTGATATGGTGCCAACTATTAAAGCAAAAAAGGAAAATATGTATCACTCTGCCCTAAAAGGTCATACCACAGCCACAGATTTGGCGGACTATCTTGTCAAAAAAGGAATGACATTTAGGGATGCCCATGAAATTGTTGGCCAAGCTGTCTCTCATGCAATCAATCAAAACAAGGACTTAAGTGAATTAAGCTTGAAGGAATTGAAAGTATTTAATTCTTCAATTGAGAATGATGTTTTTGATGCTATCTCGCTAGAGGGATCAGTTAATGTGAGAAATCATTTGGGTGGCACTTCACCAAAGCAAGTCTCTCTTGCTATCAAAGCTGCTCGTAAATCGATTAAATAATGCGCATTGTTTTTGCTGGAACACCAAAATTTGCCGTTAAATCTCTCTCCGTTTTAAATCAATCAGAACACGAAGTTGTCGCAGTTTATTGTCAACCAGACAGACCCAAAGGCAGGGGCAAGGTATTGACCGCTTGTCCGGTAAAGATTTTTGCTGAAAAAAATAATCTGTTAGTAATCCAGCCAGAGGATTTAAAGGATAAGCAAAACCAAAAACAGCTCACTTTATTAAATCCAGACATTATGGTGGTGGTTGCTTATGGACAAATCTTGCCCAAAGCTGTATTACAAATTCCTAAACTAGGATGTCTTAATATTCACGCCTCCCTGTTGCCGCGTTGGCGAGGTGCGGCTCCTATAGAGAGAGCTATTCTCGAAGGTGATAGGGAAACAGGGATTTCGATTATGAAAATGAATGAAGGACTCGATACAGGAGACATACTGCTTGAAAAAAAATGCACAATCTCTAATCATGAAACAGCGCAAACTCTCCATGATACTTTATCAAACATAGGCGCCAATGCCATTCTTGAAACCTTAAACATGTTGCCTACATTGAAAGCTAGACCACAACAAAACAATGACGCGACTTATGCTGAAAAGGTAACAAAAGATGAAGCACAAATAGATTGGCATCAAAGTGCTGAACAAATTAGTCGTGTGATTCGAGCTTTCAACCCTCGTCCTATTGCATACACCAATGCCTTGGCCAAACAATTTGAAAACAGAGTGCTTAGAATTATAGAAGCAGAAGTTGTGAAAAGACAAACCACTAGCTCTCCCGGAGAGGTTATTAAATATGACAAAAACGTATGCTATGTTGCCACTTCAAGTGGTGTAATCAATCTAAAGAAAATCCAACTTTCTGGAAAAAAAGAGGTCTCCATTAAAGACTTTAATAATGCTTATCAATTAATTAAGCTTAACTAATAGAGCGCTAAGGATTTTAAGGAAACAGTTCAAGAGCTAGTTTAGGTAAAGCAAATGATAGAAAGGCGATTACTTCATCTGTTTTTACTGTTCTGGGGTTCTTAGGAAATTCAAAATGAAGGGCTGGTTTAATTTTGCTGAGAGATCCTTGCGCTTTAGACGAGGTCGCACGGTAGTATATATAGTCAATATTCTCAATAGCAATTGATTGGGTTAATTTTGTTGAAGACAAAGCATTTTGAAGTATTAATTTAATACGCCTTGCTTGATCGACTTTAATGCCGACTGTGGCAATTTCTATTCTATTTTTACTCTCATTTCGACTATTTCCATGGATCTCAACATAGAGTTTGGGTGCTTTATTTATCAAATATATTTGTCTTAAATACTCATCAAACACATACAAAGCTCGATCTGTTCGAACTTCATTGTTGCTTGAAACACCATATTTTTCTGTAGGTCTATTGACATTAAGAGGATGACTCTTAGAGCGAAAATCCTGAGCAATGAGACAGTTCCATAGAATATTGTCACAAACTTTACGAACAATTACCTCTGTCATTAAATCAGACCCCCCATGAGGCGCTGTAATTATGTAATGTGAATTGTTGTCTTGACTACTAAACTGCCCAAGAGATAGTGCTTCTTCGCGTGCAGAAGTAAAATTTTTAGAATCTGCACCAACCTCTACAACAAAAAAGAGAGACCAAAGAGTGATAATCAGTAACACTATAAAGCGAGATTGCTTTAAGCGAGGTGGAGCCATTACTAACATTTTAATAAATCTGAAGAAAATTACCCCAATACTACTCGGTAACAGCTGAATTAAGAAGTTATTTTTAAAACTAGGTGTTACCAATAAAATCGAGCCCTTATTTAAGGTTGGGTATTTCTCGCATATACATGGCACGCTCAATTTCAATTTCAGGTGTTTCAAAGTTTTCGGCAGCTAGGTGGCCAGAGTAAATAGCATCGGCAATCAGGCCAGGAGCTAAAGCATCTCCGATCAATTCAATATAGCGATTTTTATTAGTACTCATGCCTTTTATTGATGATATAAGTTGTTCGTATAGTGAAATTTCAGGCAATCGTTCGGTTACCAAAACTAGTGTTTTACATGGAATTTGACTAACACGCTGTGTGTAGATACAACGAGCATCGACTGAACCTTCTCGAGCATGAACAAGCGTTTTATTTACTATTATATTTACACCTTGATTTAGAAGAGTTGTTTGTATTCGTTCCTGTTCAAGAGTGTGCACTGTCCAAGGGGATACTACACTGGCAGGTGTAACAAAAGTAATGTTGTGCCCTGCACTACTTAGATGATCAGCAATCACTCCTGCAAGATAGCCTTGGTCATCGTCATAGATAACAATTGACTCTTTCAATGAATCTTGTTGAATAATAATATCAGTGGGTGTAAGAACATTAGCGTTTGATAGCCCTGTGATACCATGACGATTACTTCGGCCAATACCATCATTTCGCCAATGGCAACCTGTGGCAAGAAAGATATTATTGATATCGAGCTCATCGATAAGATCCAGCGTTACGGTGCTTCTTTTGTAAATATCAATGTTAGCTTTTTGTTGGATTTCATGCACACGATTATCAGACACACGAGCCCAAGTGGAAAGGCCTTTGAGACTTGATTCAAATTGAACCCGTCCACCTAGAAAATCACTCGCTTCACTTAAAATTACGTGGTAACCACGACGTGCTAACTGCATACTACATTCAAGTCCTGCAGGTCCAGAACCAACTACTAATGCACTATCGCAGGACACGCAAATATTGCAGCCAATACATTCACGAATTTCATCGGTTCGTCCTTCTTTAATCTTGTTTGGTAGATAAGGATCAGCAATAGAGGGCCTTGCTGCACCGATAAGATCAACAATGTTTCGTTTAATCAAAGATATCATTAAATCAGGAGAACTTAACCGACCTACAGCTACCACTGGTTTTGTGGTGACCTTTTTTACAAATTCTATATAAGGTATTTGGTAACCCTCGTTGGGCTCGAACCGAGTGGATAATGAATCATTGGGCCAATCCGATATATTTACATCCCATACGTCAGGCAGTTCTGATAACAGTTCAACCACTGCACGTCCCTCTTCATTTGATTGCATTCCGTCTTTACCTTTAAGTTCATCCACAGCAAAGCGAAATGCTATTCCGCAAGTATCGCCAACAGCATCTTTAGTTTCTTCGAGTAATTCTCGTGTCAAACGGACGCGATTTTCAAGGCTACCACCATACTCATCATTGCGAGTATTCAGTTCGGGCAACATAAAATGATGTGCTAGAGTCATATTGTGACCAGCGTAGACGTAAATAATATCGAAGCCAGCGGCTTTAGCGTTTAATGCCGCTTGACGATGCCAGCGACGAAATTCAACAATCTCGGCTTTGCGTATTTTTCTTGCTTGTTTTGGATAAATAGCGTCCACTGACATATTTGTCGGACCTAGGGGAGGAATACGTGAAAAATGGTTAGTTGAATGGTAACCATTATGCACAAGTTCAATTGCTGCAAGTGCTTCATGACTATGCACGGCATCAGTAATCAATCGTAAAGCAGGAATATCTTTTTTGTCCCAGATTCGTTGTGTAATAAACGGAGATATATCAGAGCTCGGATGAATTTCAGATTCTTGAGTGCTGACCACGCCCCAGCCTCCCTGAGCTTTTACAGCACGCATTGCGGCTTCGGCTTGAGGTTTTAAATGTCCTAAGCCAGAACAATGAGGCACTTGATAGAAACGATTTTTTGTTGTAACTGGGCCAATTTTAACAGGCTCAAAAAGCACACTATACTTTTGATTTTGTTTCATTTTGATCCCTGATAACTTAACACTTTAGCGCTTTATTTTAACCCATGGCCTCGAAGAAAAAACTGGCTAGTTAGATAAAGATTTTCAAATCAAAAAGAGATAGTTAAAACATTCCCTTAAAATTTAATTGTCTCCATGCCTCGTAGGCAACTATGGAAACACAATTAGATAGATTCAAACTGCGAGATTCTTTTTGCATTGGAAGAGTAATACCGTCATACTGGTCTAGTATCTCTTTTGGAAGTCCACGTGTTTCAGGACCAAATAAAAATGAATCATTTTCTTGATATTCTACTTTTGCGTAGTTTTGAGTTACTTTTGAACTAACAGCAAATAGTCGCATCGGTTTTGCTTCATTTATATAGTGATCAAAATTATCATACTCAAAAACTCTGGCTAATTCTTTATAGTCAAGCCCTGCTCGTCTTAGACGTTTATCAGTCATCTCAAATCCGAAAGGTTTGATTAAATGTAGGTTTATACCTATATTGGCGGATAGTCGAATTATGCTTCCTGTGTTGCTTGGTATCTCAGGCTCAAATAATACTAAATTTAACATAATATTTTATTTTTACGCTTGAAATAACTCAATCATCCCATAGATAGCAAATAACTTAATAAAAAACATTAATTCAAATTTTATGAATATTAATAAATTAACAACCCAATTTCAACAAGATTTAGCTTCAGCTCAGTCTCTTGCTAATGCCTATAATCATAGTGTGATTGAACCACTTCATGTTCTAAGAAGTATGTTGCAAGATAATACAAGTAGTGTTAGTAGCTTATTGACAAATTGTAAAGTTGATCACGCTAAACTAATTGAGAAAATTGATAAACAAATCAATTTATTACCAGCAATTGATAAACCAACTGGTGATATAAATATATCTCAAAACCTATTACGCCTGTTAAATCAGGCCGACAAGTTAGCCTTAGATAGAGGTGATAGTTATCTCTCTACCGAATTATTTTTGTTAGCAATTATCAAAAATAATGACCAAACAACAAAAATATTAAAAGATTTTGGCGTTAACGAACAACTTTTAAATACAGAAATAGATAATCTTAGAGGAAATGAAAAAGTGAATGATCAAAATGCAGAAACTCAAAGAGAGTCACTCAAAAAATACACATTAGACCTTACGGAACAAGCAAAAAAAGGAAAATTAGATCCTGTAATTGGTCGTGATGGTGAAATTCGACGTGCAGTTCAAGTACTGCAACGTCGCACAAAAAACAACCCAGTACTTATTGGTGAACCAGGTGTAGGCAAGACTGCAATCATTGAAGGATTAGCTCAACGTATTATTAATGGCGAGGTCCCGGAAGGGCTTAAAGGTAAACGTGTCCTGGCTTTGGATATGGTTGCTCTTGTCGCTGGCGCTAAATACCGAGGTGAATTTGAAGAACGTTTAAAGGCAGTACTGAAGGAACTTGAATCTGAACAAGGTCAGGTTATCTTGTTTATTGACGAACTCCATATTGTTGTTGGTGCCGGAAAGACTGAAGGTGCGATGGATGCAGGAAATATGCTTAAACCAGCTTTAGCTCGTGGCGAACTTCATTGCATCGGTGCGACTACTCTCAATGAGTACCGTCAATTTATCGAAAAGGATTCTGCACTTGAGCGTCGTTTTCAAAAAGTTCTCATAGATGAACCAAGCGAAGAAGACACGATCGCGATTCTTAGAGGTTTAAAAGAACGTTATGAAGTTCACCATGGCGTCGAAATAACTGATCCAGCGATTATAGCTGCTACAAAATTTTCACAGCGCTATATTAGTGATAGAAAATTACCTGATAAGGCAATAGATTTAATAGACGAGGCCGCTTCTCAAATAAGAATGGAAATTGACTCAAAACCAGAATCGATGGACAAGCTTGATCGTAAATTAGTACAACTTAAAATTGAAAGAATGGCTTTAAAAAAAGAAAAAGATAAGGCGTCAAGGAAAAGACTTGATGAACTAGAGTCAAACATAAAAAAACTCGAAAAAGAATATAGTGATCTTGACGAAGTATGGAGCAGGGAAAAACTAAAGGTCCAGGGTTCTCAAAATCTAAAAGAAGAGCTAGAGAAAGCAAAAAACAATCTTGAAGTAGCTCAAAGAAATAACGATTTAGCAAAGATGAGCGAACTTCAGTATGGAATCATTCCAGAATTAGAAGATAAAATTTCTCAAACTGATAATGGTGAAAATTACCATATGAAGCTACTTCGAAATACGGTAACAGAAAAAGAAATTGCTGATATTGTAGCTCGCTGGACAGGCATCCCTGTCGATAAAATGATGGCTGGCGAAAGGGACAAGCTAATAAAAATGGAAGAAATATTACATCAACGCATTGTCGGACAAGATGAAGCTGTTAAAGTGATATCAAATGCTGTTCGCCGAGCACGTGCAGGACTTTCTGAACCTGGTAGGCCTGATGGCTCTTTTTTATTCATGGGACCCACTGGAGTTGGAAAAACAGAGTTAACAAAAGCACTTGCAGATTTTCTTTTTGACACCGATCAAGCCATTATTCGTATTGATATGAGTGAATTCATGGAGAAGCATTCTGTTGCAAGAATAATAGGCGCACCTCCAGGCTATGTCGGTTACGAACAAGGAGGTGTTTTGACGGAGGCTGTTAGACGCAAACCCTATTCAATAATTTTACTAGACGAAATTGAAAAAGCACACCCTGATGTATTCAACATTCTTCTTCAGGTGCTTGATGATGGTCGCTTAACAGATGGCCAAGGTCGAACAGTCGACTTTAATAATACCGTGATCGTAATGACCTCTAACTTAGGTTCTAGTCTAATTCAAGAAAATCCTGAAAAAGATATGAAAAACCAGTTAAATGAACTTTTGAGCCAACACTTTAGACCTGAATTTATCAATAGAGTTGATGAAATTGTTATTTTTAATAATCTCAAAAAATCACAGATTAAAGGTATAGCTCAACTGCAGATAGAACAACTACAGGCAAGGTTGTCTGAAATTGGACTATCAATTAAAGTAAACGACGATATTATTAATCAGATTGTTGAAAATGGCTACGACCCAGTCTATGGAGCTAGGCCAATTAAGAGAACTATTTTGAAAATGCTTGAAAATCCTCTTTCTCAAAAAATTCTTTCTGGAGAGTTTGAATCGGGGGATACTGTTTTAGTCGAGTCAAAAAACGACAAAGTTAACTTTAGTTCTAATAAAAATTAAATGTTCTCTAAAACCCTATAATTTCAAGGTATAGCACTAGCGGCTTGTTGATATAATAGCCGCCTTATGCAAGAATACTTAAAAATTACTAGAAACGGTCTTTGGAATAATAACCAAGCATTGGTTGCTTTGCTAGGCTTGTGCCCGCTTCTCGCGGTGACCAACAATGTGGCTAATGCTATAAGTCTAGGCATTGCAACAACATTTGTGTTGGTTGCTTCCAACCTTAGCGTCTCATTATTTCGTAATCACATCCGAAAAGAAGTAAGAATTCCAATCTTCGTATTATTGATAGCTTCTTTTGTAACGGTAGTGGACCTTATTATGCAGTCATTTTTTTACGATATGTACCTCATACTGGGTATTTTTGTTCCTCTTATCGTAACCAATTGTGCAATATTGGCACGTGCTGAGGCTTTCGCTTCAAAGAACACATGGGATAAATCTGTTATTGATGGATTAATGATGGGTGTTGGCTTTTCAATAGTATTAGTATTGCTGGGAGCGATAAGAGAAATCCTTGGAAGTGGAACACTTTTTGATCAGGCGGATCTGATTTTTGGCGATCTTGGTACCAGCTTGAGAGTAACTTTTTTTGATCAATACCAAGGAACACTAATCGCTCTATTACCCCCAGGTGCTTTTATTGGCTTGGGTTTGATTGTCGCTCTTAAAAACTTAATCGATTCAAGACAAATGACCGCTCAAAACATAGCTAAATCTAAAGCGACTCTAGAACCTCAAACAAACTAAAGTTACTCCATGTCTGGGAGAAAAACGATACAAGATTTTCTAAGTAGTAATAAAGTTGATATATCAAAATTACTAACCTTAGCGCTTGAAAAAACAAAGGAGGATCTTTATAAAAATTTAAGCTACAACTTAACCAACAAGGAACTTGAAAAGCTCAAACTACTCATTAAGAAAAGGGAACGAGGCATACCTTTTGCTTATTTAAGCGGTTCACAAGGTTTTTATCACTTAGACTTTAAAGTTTCTTCCGCAACCTTGGTTCCTAGGCCTGAAACTGAGTTACTAATCGATATTGCAATCGATTTATTTAAACCAAACCAATTGATTGATGTTTTAGACTTAGGAACAGGCAGTGGAGTGATTGCTATAACTTTAGCTGATCTATGCCCTTCGTGGCGTATAAGTGCGACCGATAAATCAAAAGATGCATTAAAAATTGCCAAAAAAAATACAACCAAAGATATTAATTTCTATCACAGCAGTTGGTTTGATGAACTGACTGGGAAGTCCTTTGACTTAATAGTTACTAATCCACCTTATCTAGCAGAAAATGATTCTCATCTTGAAAGTCTTAAATACGAGCCTATCGAGGCAATGGTTTCTGGGAAAGATGGGCTAGATGACATCAGAGAAATTATACAAAATGCCCCTAAATATTTAAATAAAGGTGGTTATCTTCTTATAGAACATAGTGATAGACATCAAAAAGAAGTTGTCGAATTATTGAAACCTTCTTTTGTTAATATTCTTACCTATCAAGATCTTAACGGTTTAGACAGGGCAATACTTGCACAGTATCCATAAAACAAATCTTGATCATTTAACCACTATTCTTTTCTCATTTATTCAGATTTTGAAGACATTGGGGAGCCTAATTAAATAATTAAGATATCTTAGAATATTTTTTTGTTTGAATAATTGACAACTATCAAATAAATAAGTAAGCTGTTAGTTTCTTTTCCCAATGCAAATTCAACTAGAAAAAGGCTTGGAAACAAGAGATTGTTGAGCCCCTTAATTTAGGATTCAACGAGTGGCGTAATACTGTCACATTGAACGAAAATTAAACATCAATGTGTCTATTACATTCTATAAAAAATAAAGGAGTAATTTATGAAAATAGGAAGATTTAGTCGACTACTATTTATAACATTATGTAGCTTCCTTTTGTCTGGGCAAGCTCTGGCAGATAAAATAAAAGTTGCAGGTATATATACTCAACCATTGCAACAAAAATGGGATGCGAGATTACATCTAGCATTGCAAGCGGCAGCGGATAGAGGTGAAATTGATTATGTGCTTTCAGAAAAAGTTTCAAATACTGATTATGTTCGAGTTTTACGTGAATATTCTGAGAGTGGAGTGGATCTTGTTGTTGGCGAAGCTTTTGGTATTAGTGCTGAGGCTAGAAAAGTAGCAGATGACTATCCAAACATAGCATATCTAATGGGAGATCCTGGTAGTGGTTATGGTGGTGAACATGGTAGCAATTTTTCAGTATTTGATAATTATATTCATGAACCTTGCTATTTGATGGGGATTATTGCCGGAGGCATGACCGAAACCAATAAAATTGGCATGGTTGGCGGTTACGCAATTGGTGAAGTAAACCGTTTGTTCCATGCGTTTATGGCTGGCGCGAGGTCAGTTAACCCTGATGTTGAGTTTAAAGTTAGCTTTATTGGCTCTTGGTATGATCCACCGAAAGCAAAAGAAGCTGCATTTGCTCAAATAGAGGCAGGTGTTGATATCTTATATGCAGAACGTGCCGGCGTAGTGGATGCTGCAAGAGAGAAAGGTATACTTGCATTTGGTAATGTTAATGACATGAATCAAGAGGAAAACGGTACAGATGTCGTCGTTACTTCTGCTTTATGGCATATGGAAAACGCTATTGATCATGCAATCTCCCGTGTTAAAGCTGGTACCTTCGCAGCAGAAGATTATAAAGAATGGACCATGATGCATAAAGGCGGAGCTTCCTTAGCACCTTACTATGAGTTTGAAAGTAGGATTGCAAGTGATGTTAAAGCTAAAGTAGCAGCAATGTCTAGAAAAATCTTAGGTGGTGGTCTTGTAGTTGAAATTAATGACGAAGAGCCAAAATCAACTTACTAAAACTATCAGATGAAGAAGCTACAATTTTCCAAAATTTGCAAGAATTTTGGTTCTGTTGTAGCAAATGACAATATTTCACTCTCACTAGGTGAGGGTGAAATATTATCTATATTGGGTGAAAATGGTGCAGGTAAGACCACATTGATGAATATACTCTTTGGACACTATATTAGTGACAAAGGGTTTATCGAGGTTGAGGGTCACAGATTAACGCCAGGCTCGACAAGAGCCTCCCTAGATGCTGGAATTGGCATGGTTCACCAGCATTTCACGTTAGCGGATAATCTTACTGTATTAGAAAATATTATTCTTGGCACCGAGCCTTTAATTAGACTTTGGAGTCAAAAAAAACAAGCGTATAAAAAACTTAAAGAATTATCAAAGCGTTTCGGCTTGTTAATTAATCCAGATGCTAAGGTATCAGATTTAACAGTAGGAGAAAAACAGCGAGTTGAAATAATAAAAGCACTCTATCGTGATGCAAGTATTTTGATACTTGATGAACCGACAGCAGTTCTCACTCCGCAAGAGACCAAACAGCTTTTCAAAGTACTCAAGGAAATGGTGAGCGCCGGTTTATCAATAATGTTTATATCGCACAAATTAAATGAAATTCTGGAAATTAGTGACCGAATTGTAGTTCTACGTCAAGGCAAATTAGTAGGAGAGGTAGCGACTGAAAATGCCAGTAAAGAGTCTCTCGCAGAAATGATGGTGGGACGCAAAGTTACACGACCAGCGTATGAAAAATTAAAAATCGGCAAGGCGGTTGTAGAGCTTAATAATGTATGTTTAAATGCGAGCGAGGGTTCGACCGCGCTTTCTGATATCAATCTTAAAATACATGAAAAAGAAATTGTTGGTCTTGCCGGAGTAGCAGGTAATGGGCAAGTTGGACTAGCTTCAATTTTACAAGGATTGGCTTCCCCAAGCTCTGGGGAATTCATGTTATTTGGAGAGAGTTTGGTTAAATATGGCCCCTGTTATCTTACAGAATCTGGAGTTGCACGGATTCCTGAAGACCGCACAAATGAGGGCATCATAGGGGAAATGGAGCTATGGGAAAATTTCCTTGGTGAGGAATTACGCTCTAAATCTAAATCAGGATTTATTATCGACAAAAAGCAGGCGGTTCGCAGAGCTGAAAAATTAATTCAAGAATAAGATATTCGTTGCGAAGGCCCATTTGCATCTACCAGATTATTATCTGGCGGTAATATTCAGAAATTAATTCTTGCAAGAAGTTTATCGAACAACCCACGTTTTATCATTGCAAATAAGCCAGCAAGAGGCCTAGATGAGGGTGCTATCAGTTTTGTACAGCAGCAAATAATAGATGCTAAAACAAAAGGTGCTGGCGTATTTCTGATTAGTGAAGACTTGGATGAAATTTTTGAATTATCTGACCGTATTGCAGTGATATTTGATGGAAAGTTACAAGGACCTTTTGATATTAATACAGTCAATATAAATCAAGTCGGCCTTATGATGAGTGGTGAAATGAAAGCGGATAGTTTGTATGAGGCTTAAAACAAGAAGAAATGCGCCCGTATGGTTAATTGCATTACTGCCATTACTTTCTATTGGGGTTGCTTTTATTTTTGGCGCCTTTTTTATAATTTGGGCAGGTGAATCTCCAATTACTGCTTATATAGCCTTAATCAAAGGTTCTTTGGGTTCAACTTTTGCAATTACTGAATCCTTGGCAAGGGCAACCCCGTTAATTTTTACAGGTTTAGCTGCAGCTGTTGCATTTCGAGCAAAATTTTGGAATATTGGCGCAGAGGGACAATTATATTGTGGCGCTATGGCGGCAACCATGGTTGGTACTGGGGTGATTGATCTGCCTTCGCCAATCATGATACCAATGTTGTTTATCGCAGGTGCATTGGCGGGTTGTTTAATTTTGTTGGTGCCAGTTGTACTGAAAACCCATATGAAAGTGGATGAAGTGGTAACCACTCTATTGTTGAATTTTGTAATTTTACTATTTGTGAATATGTTACTTGAAGGGCCTTGGAAGGATCCTATGGCCATGGGATGGCCTCAGGCTGCACGAATTATTGATAGTGGCGTTTTGCCTACTATCGTTGCCAAGAGTAGATTACACCTTGGAATCATTTTTGCTCTAGTAATGTCAGTTGTGATGTGGGCTATACTTCGCTTTACAGTTTGGGGGTATGAAATACGAGCGGTTGGATACAACCAGCAAGCGTCAACTTTTTTTGGGATATCGATCAATAAATCAGTATTGATGGTCGCCCTTTTTAGTGGTGGATTGGCAGGTATGGCAGGAGTTAGTGAGGTCGCAGGACTGAAAGGCTATTTAACTTTAACTTTATCGCCGGGCTTTGGTTACACGGGAATAGCAGTTGCAATGCTTGCACAATTACATCCTATTGGGGTAATTGTCTCAGCTATATTTCTGGCGTCAATTTATGTCGGTGCTGATGCGATGAGTCGAACGGTAAACATACCTAACTATATTGCAGATATTTTAGTTGCTATATCTTTATTATCGGTTCTAGTTGGAGCTATGCTGACACGATTCCGTATTGTATGGGGTAAATAATTATGATGGAATTATTTGAAATGATGTTGACAGCCGGTTTATGGGCATCTGTAATCAGGATTGCAACGCCATTAATTTTTGCTACATTGGGTGAGTTAATTTGTGAGCGAGCGGGAGTATTGAATCTAGGAATTGAAGGCATAATGACAATTGGTGCAATGGCTGGCTGGATATGGGTTTATCAAGGTGGAGAGCTATGGGGCGGGGTAGTATTTGTTGCTATAGTGGGTATGCTATTTGGTTTTCTGCATAGCATATTAGTGGTCTATCTTGGCTTGTCTCAACATGTTAGCGGAATCGGAATTACCTTGCTAGCCTCGTCCATTAGTTATTATGCATATACAATGCTGATACCATTTAGCACTACACCACCCAAAATTGTACCATTCAGCACATTTGAAGTGCCCGTACTATCTTCAATTCCACTTATTGGAGAAGCCTTATTTAACCAATCCGCATTAACATATTTAGCATACATACTGGTAATAGTCACTTTCTATGTGCTTTATAAAATGCCAATTGGTTTAACAATTAGAATGGCTGGAGAAAATCCAGTTGCTAATGAGGCTCAAGGTATTAATGTATTATTAATTCGCACTGGTGCAGTCATGGTCGGTAGTGCTTTAATGGCAATTGGAGGTGCGTTTTTAACTATGTCCGCATTTGATGCTTTTTATTTTGGTATGATTAACGGTAGAGGCTGGATCTGCATTGCGCTGGTTATTTTTGCGTCTTGGAGGCCGGGTAAAGCCTTCTTGGGGGCAATTTTATTTGCATTATTTGAAGCATTACAAATTAGGGCGCAATTAATAGGTGCAGATGTTATTCCATATCAAATTTTTTCTATGATGCCATACTTTCTCAGCATAGTTGCGATGATGCTTGTTGCACGAAGAGCCGCATATCCTAAGGCATTACTAGTACCATTTAGGCAAGGAGATCGTATCTAATGTTTGATTTACTTATTAAAAATGCCAATCTTCCGGATGGTCGTGAGAATATTGATATCGCGATTCAAAATAAAAAAATAGTGGCCGTTGAAAAAAACATCGCTGGCGATGCAGCCAATAGTATAGATGCAAAAGATAAACTAGTCTCTCCTGGGCATGTGGATAGCCATTTTCATTTGGATGCCACTCTAACTCTAGGCCAGCCACGTTTTAATGAAAGTGGCACTTTACTTGAAGGCATTCAACTATGGGATGAGCTGAAACCACATTTAACTATAGAACTTATCAAAAAACGCGCCCGTAAGCTATGTCATTGGGCAATAACAAATGGCTGTTTGGCAATTCGCAGTCATGTAGATATCAGTGACGATCGATTGTTAGCAGTAGAAGCGCTATTAGAGTTACGTAAAGAAATGCGGAATTGGATAGATATTCAACTAGTTGCATTTCCACAAAATGGATATTTGCGCTATAAAAACTCTATTGAAAACCTTGATAGAGCATTAAAAAAAGGCGTAGAGGTTGTTGGTGGTATTCCACACTTTGAGCGCACTATGAACGAAGGCTCTTTGTCCATTAAATTGTTATGTGAGGTAGCAGAAAAACACGGATTATTAGTTGATATGCATTGTGATGAAACTGATGACCCGATGTCTAGACATGTTGAAACGTTGGCGTTTGAATCTCAGCGCTTAGGTTTGCAGGGTAGAGTTACCGGTTCACATCTAACATCCATGCATTCAATGGATAATTATTACGTAAGTAAATTAATACCATTATTACGGGAAGCTGACTTACAAGTTGTTGCCAACCCATTAATAAACATTACCATACAAGGTCGCCATGATCTCTATCCTAAGCGCAGGGGAATGACACGAGTTAAAGAGTTATTAGATAATAATATTAATGTTGCTTTTGGTCATGACTGTGTAATGGATCCATGGTATAGCCTTGGGAAACATGATATGTTAGATGTTGCTAATATGGGATTGCATGTTGGACAAATGACAGGTGTACAGCAAATGCACCAAATATTTCAAACTATTACCAGTAATGGCGCCAAAGTAATGCAACTAGATAATTACGGTATTGAAGTTGGTTGCAATGCTAATTTGGTAGTCCATCAAGCCAATAATCCAATTGAAGCGATACGTTTACGCAATGCACGTTTGTTTGTAATTCGAAATGGACAGGTTATTGCAAAGGCTAACCCAATTCAAAGTGAACTATTATTAGATACAGAAAAAGCAACGAGTGTTATAGATTGGACTCTCTAAGAATGTTAAATAAACAACAATTTATAGACCTAGTTTTGCCTAGTATTTATTGAAATCCTTAGTTAATGGAAAACTGAATAATGATAAAAAATAATCCTCAATATTATGATGCACACTGGATGCCATATACCTCAAATAGGGAATTTAAAGCAAATCCACGCATAATGGTCTCGGCTAAAGATAGCTATTATATAGATGATAAAGGCAGGAAAATATTTGACGGTCTCTCGGGGCTATGGACTTGTGGAGCAGGCCATTCACGTCCTGAAATCCTGGAAGCTGTAAGTAAACAAATTGAAACCCTAGACTACTCACCGGCATTTCAATTTGGACATGACAAATCGTTTGAATTGGCAAATAGAATCATCGAACTTACCCCAAAAGATCTAGACCGTGTTTTTTTTACATGTTCCGGCTCAGAGGCGGTAGATAGTTCCCTTAAAATTGCTCGAGCTTACTGGAGACATAAGGGAAAGTTCGGTAAAACTCGTCTGATTGGAAGAGTAAAGGGCTATCATGGAGTTAATTTTGGGGGGATCAGTGTTGGTGGTATCGGTCCAAATAGAGAGATGTTTGGACAAGGTATTGAGGCTGATCATTTAACAAGCACCTTGTTGCCAGAAAACTTATTTAGCAAAGGACAACCTCAAGTTGGAGATCATTTAGCCGATGAATTATTAAATAAAATAGCATTACATGGGGCTTCTAATATTGCCGCAGTAATTGTAGAGCCAATGGCGGGTTCTGCTGGAGTGATACCACCTCCTATAGGTTATCTAGATAGGTTGCGCAAAATCTGTGATTCTAATGATATTTTATTAATCTTTGATGAAGTGATAACCGCTTTTGGCCGCATGGGTTCGAAGACAGGGGCTGAAGCATTTGGCGTTACTCCAGATATAATTACTTTTGCAAAACAAGTTAGTAATGGCAGTCAACCGCTAGGCGGTGTAGTGGTTAACAAAAATATTTATGAAACTTTTATGGATACTAAAGCACCAAATTATTTGGTTGAATTATTTCATGGTTATACATATTCTGGGCACCCGGTGGCTTGTGCTGCATCGATTGCAAGTTTAGATATATTGCAGAATGATAATTTGGTAGAGCGGGTGCAAAAAATGAGTCCAATATTTGAACAAGAACTTCATGGCCTTAAAGGTTTGCAATATGTTACGGATATTCGTAATTATGGATTGGCTGGTGGAATCACTATTAAGGCTGCTAAAGATGAACCCGCATTAAGACCTTACCAAATAGCAATGAAATGTTGGGATAAAGGTTTTTATGTGCGATATGGTGGAGATACTATTCAATTGGGTCTGCCATTTATCGTATCCGAACAAGAAATAAAGGATGTTGTTGGTGCAATATCTGACTCGATTAAAGAACTACAATAAAGGAGAAAGAGGGAATGAAAGTAATAGAACACCTTGTTAATGGTGAAATTTTATCAATGGGTGACCCTACTCAAGATGTATTTAATCCATCTACTGGAGAGGTTAGCAAACAAGTATCTCTAGCTACAAAAACCACTGCTGAAAAGGCTATAACTGCTGCACAGGACGCTTTTCCAGAGTGGCGAGCAATACCTCCACTTAAACGTGCCAGAATTATGTTTCGTTTTAAAGAATTGTTAGAGAAAAATATTAATGAAATAGCACAATTAATTGGAGAAGAGCATGGAAAAATTGAACACGATGCGCTTGGTGAAGTAACTCGAGGTATCGAGAATGTTGAATATGCTTGCTATGCGCCAGAACTACTAAAAGGAGAACACAGTAAAAATATTGGAACCAATATTGATTCATGGAGTGAGTTTCAACCTTTAGGAGTTGTAGCGGGAATTACTCCATTTAATTTTCCAGCTATGGTGCCACTATGGATGTATCCGATGGCGATAGTTTGTGGCAACTGTTTTGTATTAAAACCATCCGAAAGAGACCCTTCTGCAGCATTGTTTGTTGCTCAATTATTATATGAGGCGGGTTTGCCAAAGGGAGTGCTAAATGTAGTTAATGGAGGTAAGGAGGCAGTAGATACTTTACTAACTGATGAAAGAGTGCAAGCTGTAAGTTTTGTTGGGTCGACCGCTATTGCAAAATACGTTTACACTACAGCTACTGAGCACGATAAGCGGTGTCAAGCACTCGGAGGAGCTAAAAATCACGCTATTGTATTACAAGATGCAGATATGGAGAATACAGTGAATGCCTTAATAGGTGCTGCATTCGGCTCTAGCGGTGAACGATGTATGGCAATTTCTGTTGCAGTCGCAGTGGGTTCAGAGACGGCAGATAATTTAATTGCTGGGTTAAAATCCAAGATGCATGATCTGAAAGTAGGTAATTTTGATGATCATACTAATGATTTCGGCCCACTGATAACCAAAGATCATATGGAAAAAGTTAAACAATATATAACCAGTGCTGAGACTCAAGGTGCAGACATTGTTGTTGATGGTCGCAATGTTAATGTAAAAGGTTGTGAAAATGGTTTTTACGTTGGAGGCACACTTATAGATAGTGTACAGGCTTCAATGGAGTCCTACCAGAACGAAATATTCGGCCCAGTATTGCAAGTTGTTAGGGTAGATACTATGCAACAAGCAATAGATTTAATAGACGAACATGAATACGGTAACGGAACTTGTATTTTCACCCGAGATGGGGAAGCGGCGCGTTATTTTAGCGACCATATAAAAGTCGGCATGGTTGGTATAAATGTCCCATTACCGGTCCCGGCTGCACAGCATAGTTTTGGTGGTTGGAAACAATCAATGTTTGGTTATTTGGCAGCATATGGACCTGATAGTGTAAGGTTTTATACACGAAGAAAAACCATAACTCAACGCTGGCCGTCATCCAGTGTTCGCGAAGGCGTTAACTTTTCTTTCCCTTCATAATTGTTTTGGTTGTTTGTTTCTAAGGACTTCTTTAGGAAGTCCTTTTATCGCCCAGAAACCTTCATTTTTTCTGCAAATTACACTTGATGGTACTTTGAAGTTTTTTCAAATACAGCCCAACAATTTTAGTTGACAAGTATAAATAAAATATGTAGCCTGTCTATTCAGTCAAGAAGTTTTAAGTTGTTTTGTTCACCCAATAGTATAAGGAGTAATTAATGAGTAAATTGAAGTGTGGTTTAATTCAAATGAGCTTGAAAGGTGATGGTACGATGCCGCCAAAAAAAATACGTGATTTAATGATCGAGGCTCATATCCCAATGGTAGAGGATGCTGCTAAACAAGGAGTAAAAGTGCTGTGTTTTCAAGAAGTATTTACTTCACCATACTTTTGCCCAAGTCAGGATAAAAAATGGTATGCGGCGGCTGAGTCGATTCCCGATGGACCTACAATTAATCTTATGCAAGAATATGCAAAAAAACACCAAATGGTAATTGTTGTTCCTATTTATGAAGAAGAAATGTCCGGTGTTTATTACAATACCGCGGCAGTATTAGATGCCGATGGAAGTTTTTTAGGCAAATATCGTAAAACTCATATTCCACAAGTTGCGCCTGGTTTTTATGAAAAATTTTTCTTTAAGCCTGGAAATCTTGGTTATCCGGTATTTGATACTGCGTATGTCAAGTTGGGAGTGTATATTTGTTATGACAGGCATTTCCCTGAGGGTTGGCGTGCATTAGCTTTAAATGGAGCTGAATATATTGTTAATCCTTCAGCTACAGTGGCAGGATTAAGTAAGTATTTATGGGAGTTGGAACAACCAGCTTCGGCAGCTGCAAATGGAGTGTTTATCGGAGCGATAAATCGTGTGGGTAAAGAAGAGCCATGGGCAAAGGAAATGGGCGAATTCTATGGATCAAGTTATATTGTAAATCCTCGTGGTGAAATTGAGGCACAAGCAAGTTATGGTAATGATGAGTTGTTGGTGCATGAAATCGATTTAGATATGGTTCGAGAAGTTCGAGATACATGGCAATTTTTCAGAGACAGGAGAAGTGACCTTTATGGGAGGTTAACTGAAAAATAGTTCCATGAATGAGCCAACGTCTAGTAAGTCTTTAAAGTCTACATCTATAGACATTAACAATTTGTGTCTAACATTTGAGACGCAAACAGAACCAGTGCATGCACTTTCTGATATCAACTTGAAAGTTGAGCCTGGTGATTTTGTTTCTCTGATTGGGCCTAGTGGTTGTGGTAAAACAACATTATTG
>LUMJ01000189.1_pt1 | contig 22988 bp, 30 predicted proteins | sample 729631 | NCBI WGS metagenome assembly LUMJ01 (sample SAMN03860266, study PRJNA289734) | marine metagenome | biome: seawater column; feature: ocean; material: water; isolation source: Red Sea water column Station 22 - depth 500m | place: Saudi Arabia: Red Sea | collected 2011-10-15 | depth 500 m
ATAGAATACCCGCTTTATTACCAAAAAATTGTGCCAGTTACTTAAAATCTAAAGTACCTACGCAATTTAAAAAATTAATACAAGAAGAAGGCAATGATACACTATTAAAAAATTTTATTTTAGCTTGGGATAAACAACGAAAATGTAGTATATTAGATTATATGCCCGAATATAAACAATTATTGGAAAATTAAATGGACATTTTTACAATTGAAAACTTTTTAAATGACAATGACATTAACCTTGCAAATGCTTTAAAAGAAAAAGAAGAATCATTTTTTGATACTGAAGGAGTTTATAAAGGAAAAATAACTTCAACCCAGCAATGGATAAATCCTTCAAGTGAATTTGCCAAATATATGCAAAATAAATTTAATGCTATTGAACAGTTGAAAAATAACACTATCGATGGATTACAAATATTACGAGCTAAAAATCCATACGATGTTCATTCCGATTGGATTGTGCAAAATAACCAAGTACCTATTGCTGATCCAAAAATAAATCCTCCATTATGTACTATTGTTATTCCTTTAGTTGCTGGCGACTATAATACAATTGTATTTGATCAAGAAGCAACGTATAACAATTTTAGTGAATATAAAAAACATAACACGGTACTTGAAAATTACTGTCCAGATAGTGAATGGCAAAAATATTGCTCACATTGTCATAAGGAGGATCAAAAATATTTAACTATTAAAGAAATTTTTAATTGGCAAAAAGGAACACTTTTTGCTTTTGACAGAAAATTATTTCATTGTTCATCAAATTTTGGTACATCATCTAAAAAGGCAATTGTAGCATGGTTAAGTCGATAAATTTATTTGATAAAAATATAAAATTCAGTTGTAAATTTTATTGCAACAATAACTTTATAAAAGAGAGTCGTGATTCACACAACCACGATTTTATAATACCCGAAACACCTGCACATTGTAAAATTGAAATACAACCATGGAAACTCAAACCTTTAGTTAGATTTGACAATCAATTAGTAAATTATGGACTAGCAGAAATTACTCCATGGGATCATATGTTAGAATTTAAATTAGATGAGAACTTTTTAAAAAAATACTTTAAGAATATTATTTCAAATAAGAAAAAATACTTAGAACGAACTGGCCAAAATGTTCCGGATAATATGGAAAATTATGTAGGTATTAATAATGAACATAAAGAAATAATAAATCAAATATTGGAAAAAATAAAATGAAATCAATACTGCTCACAAGTTTACCAAAATATGATTTAGTTGCTCCGCCTGCCGCTATTGGTGTACTACAAGGTGTTGCTAAAGATCATGGACTTGAAACTAGCATTTTTGATTTTAACTTGTACCTAAATAAAACACTATCCAAAGAAGAATGGTTTGAACTAGACAACTGGTGTATTTTTATACAACATAAAATTTCTAAAAGTCTTGAACAAAAAATATTAAAACTATGGGATGAAGAGATAACCAAAAGACTACCTGCTGGTTGTGAATACCTATTAATTTCAATTTTTTCATATTGGAGTTTATATATAGCAAGACTTATAATAACTCACGAAAACAAAAAACTGCGACCATATAAACTTATAGTAGGTGGAAATGGTGTAGTAAGTAAGTTCCCCGACACTGATCAATATTTTGCTGATTGGAATAAACAAAATAACTTTATAGAACACTTAATTATAGGAGATGGGGAAACTCCTTTAGGAAAACTATTTTCAAAAGGACAAATAACATACGACAATGATAATATTGATTCTTTTCCATTTCCAACATATCAAGGATATGATCTTAATGATTATGAAGAAAAGAAAGTATACATTACTGGTTCTAGAGGTTGTGTACGAAAATGTACATTTTGCGACATTTATAACATTTGGCCAAAATTTAAATATAGAAGTGCTAAATCATTAGTAAATGAAATTAAAAGCCATTTTTATAGACACGGTGTAACAAGATTTGACTTTACTGATTCCTTATTAAATGGTTCAGTATCCAACTTTTATAAATTTAATGTTTTACTTGCAGAAGAAAAAGAAAAAAACAAAGATTTAAAAGATATAGGATATTTAGGACAATTTATTTGCAGACCTAAACATCAGATGCCCAAATCTCACTATGAAGCTATGTATTATGCTGGATGTAAACAATTAACTGTTGGGATTGAATCTTTTTCAAATACTGTTAGAAATCATATGAAAAAGAAATTTTCCGATACTGATATTGAATATCATTTAGAACAATGCAAATATTGGAATATTCCAAATGTATTTTTAATGATTACAGGATATCCTACCGAAACAATTGATGATCATATTAAAAATTGTGATGATATTTTAAAATATAAGGATTATGCCAAAATGGGTATAATTGAAATGATTAGATGGGGAACGACAATGCATTTAATTCCAGACACTCCAATTACTAGTGAAGAAAATATAAAGCAATTAGGTCTAAAAGGAAGAAATAATAAAACAATTGGGTTTGAACCTGATTCACAATATTACTGGCATAGTGACGCAAATCCTTCACTAACCATTCAAGAAAGAATTAGAAGAAGAGTTCAACTTCACCAACTATCTGTAGCCCACGGATACCCTCAACCTAGGGTAAAAAGTGAGCTTTTAACCATTCTAGAAATGACCAGGTTGGTAAAAAGTCAATAAAATCAATGACTTATACTAGACCAACTTAGGTTGACGTTTACCAAATATATGCTATAATTTAGACTATGTTTCGAATAATAATATTAGTTGCAATATTTTTTGCCGTGTATCCAATGATTGGAAATGGGTATGAACAATTCTCTAATGACTGGAATTTACATTCATTAGGTAATTCATTCTCAAATATCGTTGAATGGTTCGGCGAAGTCATTGAGAAACTACAAAGCTAAAGGAGATAACATGAAAACGTTGTCAAAAGTATTACTGGTATTTTTTGCCAGTATCTTGTTAGCAAACTGTTCTACATATTCAGTTAAAAAGGATATGAACAAGAATGGTTATATCAACAAAACTCCGAAATGGTATGTAGATTACGACCACGAAACTTGGAGACATTTCCAAGAAGCGGCTGTATCTGTATCACCAGACATGGAGTTAGCAGTTAAGAAAAGTATCTTACTTGCAAAGGCGAAACTTGCTGATAGAATTAATGGTGAAATTAATAACAGAACCACTATTAATAAAAATGAAGCAGGTGTAAACGAAAGTTTAACCGTTAATGCACAGTCTCAAGATACTGTTGTGAATATAATTGAGGACACATTAGTAAGATTTTACGAAGTGACTAAACAAGAAATATTCATAACAAATAATAAATCTTATAGAGTTTATGTAATGCTTGAAGTATCTAAAAAAGATATAGACAAAATCATTGCAGAAATTAATAAGAGAAATATAGCTGTCATTGATACTGACGAGATTAATAAAAGAGCAAACGAAGTATTAAACAACAAAGGTTAATATGAAAAAGATTGTATTAACCTTTGCGTTGCTCGTTGGATTATCTGCAACGGCAGAGGCAGGTGGACCATGGTCGGATCAATACTGCGATATTGAAACAACTACAATAAGAGTTGTAGACCAAAATGGTAAAGTGTTAGAAGAAAAGACAGAAGAAAAAGTAACCTGTAAAGATGGTGTAAGTGATTTTTTACATGGAATGGGTATTGCTGAATCTTGTGAATTTTACACTTGGCCAATGCCACTAGGTGAAACTGAAGTTATTCAAAGATCAATAGCTTGTAAAAGATTAGATGGAAAAGGATATGAGATTGTTCAAGGTTATCACAATTTTGAGTAGTATTCTTTTGCTGACACATTGTTCAGCAAATAGTGTACAAAAAGTTAATTTAAGTCCAGGAGAAACTAAAGGATCTATAATAGCAGATCATATGCCTACTCCAATAATGACTGGTGACCAATTTGAAACACAATTACCAGCCTACCTTTGGAATGGTGTTCAATATCTAAGATTTAGTCTTAGAAAAGACGAAAAAATGTTGCATCAATCAGCCGTATTTCATGCATTAACTAACACTGAAAATGGTGCAATTACTAGTTGGTATAGTAAAAAACGATTTGCAGGCGGCAAAGTACGAGTTATTCATTCATTTCCTATTGCAAGTGGCCATTGTCGTGTATATCAAGCATACATTAAAGTTAACGGTGTTGCTAGACATATGACAAATAAGGCTTGTTTGCATCAAGGTGCTATTACCTGGCAATTCCTTTATTAAGAACCGTTTCTAAAATAAATAACTTGTATAAATAAGTTTAAACAAGGATTTACAAGTATGGCATCATTATCTAGAGCACACGGAGTACCAAGCGATCAACCACAAGGCGCATACTATACTGTGGACATAGCAATGGGTTCAGTATTTGGTACTGGCAATAACACCGCAGGTGGCGGAGTTACACCAAAAACACAAGCAGATTTCGGAACCAAAGCAACCTCTTTAGCCATATCAAGAAGAGGAGCAAGAGGTACTTTAAGATACAAAAAAATGCTTGAATTACTTCAAACAAGATCAAATGTAAGAGTTATAAACCTAGTAACCACAGGTGATTCAAATGGATCTACTCAAATTACAGATTTAAACTTTGGATTAGTATTTGAAAACGACGATTTTATTCCAACAACAGGAACATCAGCAGACGGATCTACAACTTATTCAACAAAAGTTGCTTGGATTACAGATAAAATTGCTGAGGCTTGTTCAACAACATTTACAGAAAAAATGACTGTGTATGATCCAACATCGGGTGTAGGCAATATTAAAGATGAAGAAATTACAGCCGCGGCAGTTACAACTGCTTTGGGTGAATTAGTTGAAAATATTACTGTTGCAGAAGTGGCAGGATTCAGAAGTAACGTTGACGCAGAAACACCAACTGATAACGCATCAACATCGACAGCAGAATAATAAATTTACCAAACAAATCAATAGCATATTAGTCTAAATAATGTTATATTAAATAGTATCGTATGTTTATAGCATTATTAACTTTATTATCAGCCTTATCTGTATCTGGAGTAGCAATATTTTATTCAGTAATAGGATTGGCTACTATATTTCCTGGTGCATTTGTACCAGTGATTATAATGGGTTCAGTATTAGAAGTTGGTAAATTAGTTACTGCCTCGTGGCTTTATCGGCATTGGAAACAGACCCGCTTTATTTTAAAAACATATCTTACGGTTGCGGTTGTCGTATTAAGTTTAATTACGTCCATGGGTATATTTGGGTTCTTATCCAAAGCACACTTAGAACAAAATCTGCAGTCTCAAAACCTTACGCAAAGAATTGACATTATTAATAACAAAATTCAAAGTCAAGAAACTTATATTAACAGACAAACTTTAATTATAAAAAGGGCAGAAAAAAGTTTATCAGTAACAGTTACTACTAATGATGTAGCAATTGATATTGAAAAAGAAAGTTTAAAAAGTATAGAAGATAAATTCAAAACACTACTTGCAGTCGAGACCAATACAATTGAGAATTTAAGTAGCAGATTAAAAATTTTAGACAAAGACGTTAGTGATGTATTAACTTCAAACAAATCGTTCTTTAATGAAGAAAAAGCGGCGGCTACTTTAAAAGAATCACAAAAAGAAGAACGGGCAGAAATCAACAAACAAATAAATTTAGCACAAGATAGAATAGCTATACTTAAAGAAGATTATACAGTAGATACTACCGTTATACAAAAAAGAATTGATAAGTTAAGAGAAGGTGACGTAGACGATAAGTCAGAAGTTCACGCACGAATAGAAATAGCAGAAAAAAATATAATCAATGCCCAAAACAATATAGACGATTTAATTGTAGATAGAGAACCTCTTGAATCTGATATGATTAAGTTAGAAGCAGAAGTTGGACCAATAAAATACATTGCCGCACTTGTAGTTGATTGGGGCGTTACAACCGACGTTGATTTAAATGAAGCAGTAAGATGGGTTATCCTTATTATAATTTGCGTATTTGATCCACTTGCAGTTGCATTATTAATAGCGGCCAACCAAAGTTTAATGAGAAGATTTCCGGTTGAACCTTTACCTCCACCACCAGAAATTGTTGATTTAGAAAAGCCAGAACCATATGAACCACCTGTTGATTTAGGACCAAGTCCAACAGAACTCGCCGCAAAGAAAAAAGGACAGAGTATACAAAAAGATTGGACTAAAAAACTTAATGCATTTAATAAAAAAGTTCCAAAACCTGAAGATAAACCTGTAGAATTTATAAAAGACGACAGTCAAAAAAAAACTAACGAAGAAGATATAGTAGCATATAAAGAAAAACAAGCAAAAGAAGAAGAATTTGAACGTAGAATACAAGCAGAAGCTGAAAATTTAGAACGTATAGCCAAAGAAGCCAAAGAAGAAGATCGTAAACAAAAAGCACAAATGGAACAATTAGGTGTAGAACCTCTAGAGGAAGGTATTCCTAATTTTGAAGAACCTACTATTTCCGAAAAAATAGAAAAAGTAATGGAACCTGAGAGAACAAGACCTGACTTTACAGAAGTACTTGAACCAGAAGTTGCAGTTAAAGAAATGATGACTGTCCCTACAAAAGTAATAAAAGATCTAGTAAAAGTACAGTCTGGTCTAGGAATGAAACGTGGTGCTTTTGGAACTGTTGTTGTTGACAAAAAGAAAGTAGTTAAAGAAATAAAACCAAAAATTACAGCCGTAGAACAGACAGCACTACCAACAATGACTCCGGACGAATTACAAAAAGAATTTGACATTAAACCTAATTACGTACAAAATGAAGAACAAGATGACACAACAATATGGAACAAAATTAAGTATACCAAATATAAAAATAGACTAGCTACTGATGATGAATATCGTCTAAGAATCGAAAAAAGAATAGATGACTTAATGGGTCAACTTGAACGAAATGAAATAAAGTTAGAAGACTTGACTAACGAAGATCAAAAAGTTATACTAGATATATTGAATCAAAATGCTTAAAAAAGAAACTAACAGTAAATAATCTATATGGGAGAAGAATCACTAAACTGTTCGTTTTGTCAAAAATCACGCAAAAACGTTACAAAAATGATTGTTGGAGCAACTAAGGTTGCCATCTGCAATGAATGTATCAAATTATGTGTAGAAATTTTAGACGAAGATGCAATAAAAGTAAACATAGAAAAAGTCAAACAAGGTGACGGTGAAGCACTTAATCCTGTAACAATAAAAGAACATCTTGATCAATATGTAATAGGACAAGATGCCGCTAAAACTGTATTATCAGTTGCAGTATCTAATCATTATAAAAGAATACTAACACCCCCAAAAGATTTTGAATTAGAAAAATCAAATGTATTATTACTAGGAGCCACAGGGGCAGGTAAAACACTTATGGCTAGAACAATAGCAAAATATTTAGACGTACCATTTGCTATTGCTGATGCAACTACACTTACAGAATCAGGCTACGTTGGTGAAGACGTAGAAAATGTAGTACAAAAATTATATTCAAATGCAAAAGGGGATATATTTAAAACTGAACGTGGTATCATATTCATAGACGAAATAGATAAAATTACACGTAAAAGTGAAAATCCATCTATTACAAGAGATGTATCAGGAGAAGGTGTACAACAAGGATTACTTAAAATTGTAGAAGGTACTGAATGTAGAGTACCACCACAAGGAGGCAGAAAACATCCTGACCAACAAATGGTAACAGTAGATACTAAAAATATACTATTCATAGTGGGTGGAGCATTTACAGAATTAGAAAAACAAATAAGAAGCAGAGAAGCTGGTGGAATAGGTTTTGGTACATTACTTAAAGACAGTGATCTTACAAACTATCTTGCAGACGTTAAACCTGAAGACTTAATGAAGTATGGATTAATTCCAGAATTTGTTGGTAGATTTTCTATGATTACACACGTAGATAATTTAAGTGAAATACAATTAGTTCAAATACTTACAGAACCAAAAAACTCTTTAATAAAACAATACGAATACTACTTTGGTTTAGACAATATTAAATTAGAATTTAATAAAGAAGCCAAATTAGCAGTAGCCAAAAAAGCCAAAGCATTAGGCACCAATGCTCGTGGATTAAAAAATATATTAGATAGAGTATTATTACCTTATCAATTTGATGCTCAGGAAATGAGAAATAAAAATGTGGCTACAATAAAAATTACTAAGGAAGTAATTGACTCCGGTGATGATCCAATCTTAACATTCAATACAACAGATGCAAAGAAACAAATTACAGCAAAATAGACGTTGGTCTCCTAGATCAGAACGACCAGCTAATTGCAGGTATTATGTAGAAATACGTGATGGAGAAGATCCTATGCGAGCCTATCGTAAAATTAAGAAAAAAATGAAAGACGATAAGTTTATAGAAGAAATTAAAGAACGACAATACTACACAAAACCCTCCGATAGACGTCAAGAAAGAATCAAAAAAAGACGTATGGTTCTTAAAAGATTACAACGAGACGCTGACGATTTCCGTATTATGCGGAAAAGATAAAGAAATTATTTTACCAAATAGGTCGTAATTGACAAATTTATGCTTATATGCTATAATAAGTGATAAATAAAGTTAGACGTTGCTAATAGATAGGACGTCCAAAAACTTAACTCGCTTAATAAAAGGAGGCAAAGACATGAAAAATGCACTATCTATCTTTAATAACTTAAGACCCATAACAGTAGGGTTCGATAATATGTTTGATCATTTCGAACATCTTATGGATGACGGTTTCTATAGAAACGGACTTACTGCGAACTTCCCACCTTACAATATTGTAAAGACTGGAAAAAATTCTTATGATGTGGAACTTGCACTTGCAGGTTTTAACAAAAAAGATATTGAAGTTCAATATGAGGATAACCTTTTAACTGTCAAGTCTAAGAAATCTGAAAAGGTTGACAAGACTGATGAAGATGGTAATATAATTCATAGAGGAATTTCTCAAAGATTTTTCTCAAAATCATTTACCATTGCTACTGATGTAGAAGTAAAAGGTGCTGAACTTAAAGATGGTTTGCTTACGGTTGCTTTGGAACGAATAATTCCAGAAGCCAAAAAAGCAAAAACTATCGAAATAAAGTAAAGCAATAACATGATAGGTAGGGTGGTTATAATCACCCTACTTAATCAATAGACAAACTTTTTAAGTATGTTATAATAATGAATATGAGTACAGATATAAAAACACTGGTAAAAGAAAAAATTAAATTAGAAGAGCCTGACAAGTATGATGTTATCTTTTTAAATGATAATATTACTACTCAGGAATTTGTAATAAAGGTTCTAAAACAAATTTTTAACAAAACTCAAGAACACGCAGTTAAAATAACCAAATATATCCACGAAAATGGTGAAGGTATTGTTGGAACTTACGTTCATGAAGTAGCAGAACAAAAAGGAATTGAAACAACACTACTTGCACGACAGGAAGGATTTCCGTTGCAAGTTAAAGTTAAAAAGAATGGAATGAAATAATGACTAGAATAATTGGAATAGATTTAGGAACAACAAATTCTTGTGTGGCCATAATGGAAGGCTCACAAGCAAAAGTATTAGAAAATGCTGAAGGAGTTAGAACAACACCTTCGGTAGTAGCATTTGGCGATGAACAATTAGTTGGAGAACCTGCTAAAAGACAAGCAGTTTCGAATCCAGCAAATACAATCTTCGCGGCTAAAAGATTAATTGGAAGAACATTTGATGGAGACTCTGTACAAAAAGATGTACAAACATCACCATTTAAAATTATTAAAGCAGATAACGGAGATGCTTGGTTAGAAGCAAAAGGTAAAAAGTATTCACCAGCACAAATCTCAGGTTTCGTTTTACAAAAAATGAAAGAAACTGCTGAAAAATATTTAGGACAAGAAGTTAAAAAGGCTGTAATAACAGTACCAGCATACTTTAATGATTCACAAAGACAAGCAACTAAAGACGCAGGTAAAATTGCAGGACTTGAAGTTGAACGTATAGTAAACGAACCAACTGCGGCGGCACTTGCTTATGGACTTGATAAGAAAAAATCAGGCACAGTAGCAGTATATGACTTAGGTGGTGGTACATTTGATATATCTATATTAGAAATAGGTGATGGTGTATTTGAAGTTAAATCTACAAATGGTGATACATCATTAGGTGGAGAAGACTTTGATAATGTTCTAGTTGATTATCTTTGTAGTGAATTTAAAAAAGATTCAGGCATAAACATAAAAACAGACAATTTAGCACTTCAAAGAATTAAAGAAGCGGCTGAAAAGGCTAAATGTGAATTATCATCTACAACACAAACAGATATTAATTTGCCATTTATCACTGCTGATAAAACAGGACCAAAACATTTAAATCTTAAACTTACAAGAGCAAAATTTGAATCATTAACAGAATCGTTAATTAGAAAAACATTTGCTCCTTGTAAAACAGCATTAAAAGATTCAGGATTTAATAAAAATGAAATAAACGAAGTTATCCTTGTAGGAGGTATGACTCGTATGCCAAAAGTAATTGAAACAGTTAAAAGTTTCTTTGGTAAAGAACCACACAAAGGAGTTAATCCAGATGAAGTAGTGGCAATTGGTGCCGCGATACAGGCTGGAGTACTACAAGGTGATGTTAAAGATGTATTACTTTTAGATGTAACACCTTTATCACTTGGTATTGAAACATTAGGTGGAGTTGCTACTAAACTTATTGAAAAAAATACAACAATCCCTACAAAGAAAAGTCAAGTATTCTCAACTGCTGAAAACAATCAAGCGGCAGTTACCGTTAGAGTTGTACAGGGTGAAAGAGAAATGGCGGCTGATAATAAAATGCTTGGAAACTTTAATTTAGAAGGTATTCCACCAGCACCAAGAGGCATACCACAAATTGAAGTAACATTTGATATTGATGCAAATGGTATTGTAAATGTATCTGCAAAAGATAAAGGTACAGGTAAAGAACAAAAAATTACAATACAAGCATCAGGTGGATTAAGCCAAGACGAAATTGACAACATGGTTAAAGATGCAGAAGCTAATAAAGAAGCTGATAAGAAAAAACGTGAAGATGTCGATGCTAGAAACCATGCTGACGCACTTGCTGATTCAACAGAGAAATCACTTAAAGAACACGGTGATAAAATTTCTGCAGAGGATAAAGCAAAAATTGAAAGTAGTCTTACTAGTTTAAAAGAAGTACTTAAAGAAGGTACTATCGAAACTATAAAAAGTAAAACAAAAGACCTTGCAGAAGCATCTATGAAACTTGGAGAAGCTATCTACAAAAGCCAACAAGAACAACCAAAACCTGAAGAAGCAAAAGAAAGTACATCAGGTGGAGAAAAAGAAAACGTTGTTGATGCAGACTTTGAAGAAGTAAAAGATAAAAATAAAAAAGAATGAACCTAAAGGACTTTGTACTACGGAATCAAGAAATAATAGAATTTATAAATGATCGTGTTGGCGGAGATAAAACAATAGACAAGTATTATGGCACACTTGATTACGCCACTGCAAGATTTCATACAATACTAATTAAAATATCACAAGACAAAATACTAGAAGCAGACAATAAATCAGAAGTACTTGATTGTTATAATGCTATACAAGACTTTTATAAAAACGTACAACGATATCGTTTTTGGCCATGGTTTACACGTCCATTTGTTAAAATTGTTATACACGGTATTGGCACAAGAAAAATACCTAAAATAAAAAAGTTACTAGAAAAACTTAATAATTAATAGTAATGGAAAAGATTCAATGGAGTACATTTACAGTACCAAACGGATATTTTAAACATTACTTTTTTTTAATGTTTGGTGCTCTATGGTTTTTTCCAGTGTTATTGGGTGTTAGATTTACAATGTATGGTTACATTTTAAATTATCTTTGGGCAGACTTTATGTTTTATATGTGGTACAAAACTAAAAAAGCTTCTGAAGAATATTGGAAACAACAAAAAAGAAAAAGAGATTGGAGAGACGACGATGACGAAAGCAATCGTATGGAGTAACGTTGGCTGTCATTTTTGTGAAATGGCAAAAGACTTATTAAAACAAAAAGGTATTGAATACGAAGAAAGAAACATAGCAAAAGACTGGAAAGTTGAACAATTGTTGGAAGCCGTACCTAATGCTAGAACTGTTCCTCAAATATTTCTAGACGACAAATACATTGGTAGCTACGATAACCTTGTAGACTATCTAAACCAAAATCATTGACATCTATATAAATCCGTCATATAATAATAATGTGCTAAAAGCATAGTGGGAAAGTGACGTGAAACTCGTCCACATTACTTGATGCGGTTATAGTCCGAATGCCACCTAGCACAAAGTAGAGCAAGGAGACTCAATGATTAGAACAATTCTAATATTATTTTTTGCATGGATTACCATAGCACAGGCAGAAATTGTAAAAATAGAAAAACGTGGTATTGCAGACGACATTATAAAATGTGAATGGGAAAACCAAAAAGGTGTTCCTTGTGTCACAATTAGAAAAACAATACCAAATTCAAATGCAATATCTGATAAAATTTCTCCCACAACTATAATCACTAAAAAACAAATTGAAGAAAATAATTTAATTGATTTACCAAAAGTTTTAAGGTTTGTCAATGGAGTTAACATAACACAGTCAGGTCCTATTGGCCAGCAAACATCTGTGTTTATGCGAGGTACTAATTCAAATCACACACTAGTTTTATTAAATGGTATCCCTATTAATGATTTTTCTACTCCTACAGGAGCATTTGACTTTGGACAAAACTTTATGTCTAATATAACGCAAGTTGAAGTTTATAAAGGAAGTGCTGGGGCTCACTTTGGTGCCGATGCTATTGGTGGTGCAATTAATTTTGTAACTACTGTTGACTATGACAACAGGTTTTCAATTGGTGGAAATAACAATAGTAAAACCTTGCAAGGAAATTATACAACAATCTTTAATGATTGGCATATAAACTTTCAAGGTGGTACACACGAATCTAAAACAAAATCAGCATTATCAGGTGGTACAGAAAAAGATGGTACCAATAATAAATCAATCGGTGTTAATATTATAAAATGGCTTTCGGATAACTTAAAATTTAGGTCTAGTTTGTTTACAAGAAATACTTTTACAGATTTAGACGGACACTCATTAGACGTTGAAAATGGATTTAGTGACAATTCATTTTATGCTTTCCAAACTGGATTAGATTATACAACTAAAGATTCTATTAACTCTCTAACACTACATACACACGAATACGATAGACAATATGAATCTGACAATTACAATTCTAAATCTTATACTGTTAGAACAGAACACCAAACTAAAAATTATGGATTAGGACTTGACTACAAATATGATGAGTCATTAACTGCTGATGATGATAACGTTGGTTTATTTGGAAATTTTAACTATAACATTTTTTCATTCCATGCAAGAAAAGATAATGACAACGATAGTTATAAAGTAGGATTTTTTAAAGAGATAGTACCTAATTTTAATATTAGAGGTAATCATTCAACAGGCTATAAAAATCCAACTCTTTATACATTGAAAGAACATAGTGTATCAAACGAATTAAATTTTGACTACAACGATTTTACTTTATCTCTTTTTGAATCTGACGTAGGTGATTTAAACACAGATGGAATAGAACTATCTTATAACATTGACAACTTTACAATATATGGATCACATTTAAACAGTAAGAAAAACGATACAGTTCAATTAAGACGTCCTGAATGGAATTTTGGTATTGGTCATAACAAAGTGTTACCAAACGATTTTAAATTAACTACAAATTATAACTTTAAAGGTGAACACCTAGATATACACAATAGTAACTGGTCAACTATTACGATGCCTGAAACACACTTACTAGATTTAGGTATAACAAAGGACTACTATAACTATGAATTTGGTATTAACATCAACAATTTGCTAGATGAGGACTACGAATCACCGCATGGTTTTAGTCAAAATGGTAGAAGCTTAAATTTTATCTTTAAAAGAAAATTCTAATCTGCTATAATATAGCAGATGAAGGTAAAAATCCATATCGATACAGAATACAAAAAAACTGCACCTGAAATTTCTATTAGTTGTAAATCCAAAAAGCAAGAATATACATTAACAAAAAAAGAAAACATTATTGAATGTAATTTTGATATTCATAATTCAGATATCCTACAAGTATATTTTTTAAATAAAGATGACCAGGATAACAATGTAATTGAAATTAAAAAGTTATATATTGATGGCATCAACTTGCAACATTTTATATATGAGGGCGAATTTACACCCATTTATAATCAAAACTGGTATAACTTACAAAAAACTAAACCTCCATCAGTATATAAACCAGGAACAGAGATGAGACATAATGGAATATGGTCTTTACCAATTACACTACCTATCTGGAAAATGATGATGGACAATTGGATTACCGATGACAGAAGAACTACCTAAACTTTTAAAAGACGCAATTAAACAAAATAGGCCTGATGCTGAAATTATTACAAAACAACTAAAGTTGCCATGGCTTAAATTAGATATAAAACTTCCTACATTCATTGATTTTTGGCCGAAATATTTAGAAAGTATAAAAGGAAAAGATTGGCGACAACAATGGAAATTTGAAAATTCAAAATCAAATGACGATTATCAAGTAAAAGAATGGAACGGTGATTTATTATTTGGCCCACATCCTCACAATAAATTTTTAGAAACTACATCAAATATTAGATATAATGTAGATGAAGATAGTAGATGCAAATACTATAGAAATGATTTTGAATTTAAATGGTACGTAGATGAGAATAATAAAATTAGAAAATGGATTTCTTGGTATCTTCCTGATAACGATATTAACCTTGTAAACACATATTATATCCCACCTGGAGGATATGTTTTTCCACACAGAGATTATTCTTTTGACGATATGGGTCTAGCAAAAATTTATGTTGCGGCGATATGGGGAGAAGGTAATGTATTTGGTATGTACGGCTGTGGAGATGTTCCAATTAAACAAGGAGACGTATTTTTAGTTAATAACTACACACTTCCACATTGGGTATATAATGGTTCTAATGACAATAGAGTTGTAATTGATATTGGAGCGAATTTAAATTCTCCCATTATTAAAAAATTAATAGAAAGTAGTTTTACTAAAAGATTTTCAAAATGAAAACAAAAGTAGTTCTTGCAATAGTTCCTCGAATACAAGATGATTTTGGATACACACCAGCGGGTCCGGCTTTGGTAAAAGGAGCAATTGTTAATGCAGGATTTGATTGTAAAATTTTTGATTTTAATAGTGATATTGATCATAGATATCAAACTAATAAAGAATTAATGGTACCTATTGAAAATTGGTTTATGAACTATAACTTTTATTCAAGTAAAATTTTTAAAATTGTTGAACAATTAATAAGTGACTGGGCTAATCAAATTCTAGATTATAATCCAACTCATGTAGGCATAAGTATTTTTTCTTATAATAGTCAACGTGCAACACGTATGTTATCTACTGTTTTGAAAGCTCGAAATCCAAATATTAAAATTTTTATTGGTGGAGCAGGACTTAATACCGACGATAAATTTCCAACACACTGTTTAAACGAAAAAATTATAGATTGTTGGATACGAGGGGAAGGAGAAAAATCTGTTTTAGAATATCTAAATGGCAATACAGACTATCCCGGAATTAATGGAAAACCTTTTATTCAAATAGACAATATCGAAGACTTACCATTTCCTGATTATAGCGATTATGAATTAAAAACATATACAAATAAAAAAGGATTAATAGCACTACCAATAACCGGATCTCGTGGTTGTGTAAGACATTGTACTTTTTGTGACGTACATAGTCTTTGGCCAAAATATAGATTTAGATCCGGAGACAATATAGCAAACGAAATAAAAAGCCAAGTAAAAAGGTATAAAGCAAAAGCATTTAGATTTACTGATAGTTTAATAAACGGATCAATGAAAGCCTTTAGAGATATGACTAATGTATTATCCGAATTTAGATTAAATCTTCCAGAAGAAGATAGATTTACTTGGGATAGTCATTTTATAGTAAGAGGAGAAAAACAAATGCCACCACAAGACTTTGTTAAAATGGCTGAATCTGGAGCAGGTACATTATTAGTAGGTGTAGAGTCAGGTTCGCCTACAGTACGAAAACATATGAAGAAAGGTTATACTAACGAAGAACTACATTATAGTTTAAATGAAATATTTAAAAATAATATTAAAATAAGATTTTTAATGATTATTGGTTATCCTACAGAAAAACAAGACGATTTTCAACAAACATTAGACTTATTTGATCGTTACAAAGAATTTGCAAAATCAGGATTAATTGAAGAAGTTAATTTAGGATTAACATTAAACCTATTACCTAATACTCCTTTATATGAAGATGCAGAACAATTTGGATTAGAAACTACAAAAACACATATTAATGATTGGATATGTACACAAAATCCTGAATTAGATTTTAAAGAAAGATTAAAAAGAAGAATTTATGCACAATATTATATAGAAAAACTTGGATATAAAGTTTTTGAATCAAAAAATTATGCTAGGGCACTTGCAATAGCATGGAATCAAGTAAACAATATAAAAAAAAGTAAACCAAAACAACTAGATGCTAACAAAATAAAATACGATAGAGATAAAGGCGGTATGACTGAAGTACCTAGTTTTGATCCACATAGGACTTATTAATGATAATAAAAATAACACTGATTCCTCATAAAGGCATATCATGGCCTAATGTTAAGATATTACTTAACAACAATACATTATTAGATCAAATAGTAACTCCTAATAATGATAAATTTTTTATATTTGAAAAAGAAATAACTTCTTTAAATGACACAAACAATTTAATTATAGAACATTACAATAAAAAGAATTCAGATACCATAGTTGATAATAATAAAGACATAATACGTGACAAAGCTATTGAATTAATTACAATTAGTTTTGACAACATTAATATACCAAAAGTAGTACTGTATGATAATAAATTTTATCCTGACTGGCCAATAAACATTATAAAAGAACATAAAGGAAATCCTCCAAAATTTATAACAAATAACTTATATTTTGGATTTAATGGAAAATACATAATAAATTTTTCTAAAAATTACAAAGCATGGTATTTTGAACAATTAGTAAAAAAGGAAAGGATGTCTAACGAAGCTAATCAAGAACTAATGACATTACCATCAGGTGAAGTTATTGAAACGTTTGAATTTGCTGGAAAAACTTTAAAAGCAAACGAAACAGGAAATTTGACAATAGATGAGTTATATGCTTTAATAAAAGAATGAAAGTCCAATTAATAGATAAAATGGGTACTGACTTAACGGTTGTAAATGCCGCTAGAGTATCTTATGCAAAAACTAAAGAACAGTTTGAAGATAAAGATGAAAAGCTAATTGCATTTTTGGCTAAACATAATCACTGGTCACCTTTTGGACACGCATCATTACAATTTAGAATTAAAGCACCTGTGTTTGTAGCAAGACAATTAGTTAAACACCAAGTTGGACTAATATGGAATGAAGTTAGTAGACGCTATGTAGACTATCCACCTGAACTATATAATCCAGATGCATGGCGAGGACGTCCAGTTAATTCTAAACAAGGCTCTGCAGGTGAAGTAAAACTTGATCCTACATTAGACCACGTTTACAAAACTGCTATGGAACAATGTTTAATTTTATATAATTCATTTATTGACAAAGGTATTGCACCAGAACAAGCAAGAATGGTATTACCACAATCAATGATGACTGAATGGTATTGGTCTGGAAGTTTATATGCATTTGCTAGAGTATGTAATTTAAGATGTGCTAAAGACACGCAGAAAGAAACACAAGACGTTGCGAATGAGATTGCAACGCATTGTAGCAAGGAATTTCCAATCTGTTGGAAGTACTTAATTGACAAATAAATATAATAGTATATAATATAGAAAAATGATAAAAAAAGCACTTATAAAAAAACTAGAAGGCGATATTGCTAAAATAGAAGCTAATATTGTAACTTACCTAAGTCGACCTACATACGCAATAGCAGAACATATTGATTATATTAGTCCTATTGAAAAGGAATTAGAAAAATTATCTGCGGCGAAAGGTAAATTGGTTTCGTTAAAAAACATTAAGTTTAAGTTAGATGAATGATGTACTACAAGAACAACTTAAAAAGAAATATGATGCTGGATTTACAACAAACGTTGAGTCAGTAACATTACCACCAGGCCTTAACGAAAATATCATAAAACAAATTTCAAAAATTAAAAAAGAACCTAAATGGTTGCTTGAATTTAGATTAAAAGCATACCATAGATGGAAAGTTTTAAAACAACCCGACTGGGCAAACCTTGATGTAAATCCTATAGACTTTCAAGCAATAAGTTATTATTCAGCACCTAAAAAAGGACCTGCAAGTTATGATGACGTAGATCCTGAAATTAAAAAAGACTTTGAACGACTAGGAATACCTTTAGGTGAACGTGCCAAACTAGCAGGTGTGGCCGTTGATGCAGTATTTGATTCTGTATCAGTTGCAACTACATTTAAAGATCAATTAGCAAAACTAGGAATTATATTTTGTTCATTTTCAGAAGCAGTACAAAATCATCCAGACCTTGTTAAAAAATATATAGGTTCAGTTATACCTATAAGCGATCATTCATTTGCCGCTTTAAACTCTGCTGTTTTTACAGATGGCTCATTTGCATACATACCACCTAATACAAGATGTCCATTAGAGTTGAGCACATACTTTAGAATCAATGCATCTAACACAGGACAATTTGAAAGAACATTAATTATAGCAGACAAAGGCAGTTATGTAAGTTACCTTGAAGGCTGTACTGCACCAATGAGAGATGAGAATCAATTACACGCCGCTAACGTAGAACTTGTAGCATTAGATGATGCAGAAATAAAATATTCAACAATACAAAATTGGTATCCTGGAGATCCAGTTACAGGCAAAGGTGGCATATACAATTTTGTAACTAAACGTGGAAAATGCAAAGGACATAATTCAAAAATTACCTGGACGCAATTTGAAACAGGGTCTAGGCTAACTTGGAAATATCCTTCTTGTTTATTAATGGGCGATAACTCTGTAGGAGAATTTTATTCTGTTGCACTAACAAATGGTAGACAACAAGCAGATACAGGAACTAAAATGATCCACTTAGGTAAAAATACAAAAAGTACAATTATATCAAAAGGAATATCTGCAGGACATTCTAAAAACACTTACAGAGGTTTAGTAAAAGTTATGAAGAATGCACATAACTCAAAAAACTATACACAATGCGATTCATTAATGTTAGGTAGTCACTGTTCTGCTCATACTGTACCTTATATTGAAAATAAAAATGCATCAAGCCATTGTAATCACGAAGCAACTACATCTAAACTAGATGAGGAACAATTATTTTATGTAATGCAAAGAGGATTAAAAGACGAAGATGCTAGAAATTTAATTATAGCAGGATTTTGTAAAGAGATATTTCAAAAACTGCCTATGGAATTTGCAGTAGAAGCCAATAAACTATTAGAAGTTAGTATGGAAGGAGCAATAGGATAATGTTAGATTTAATGTATAAAAAAGTTTCTAAAATTATTCCTGAAATAGAATGGCCTTTCCATGCTGAATATATTAAAGAAATTAATAGATTAAAAAAAGAAAAAAATGCAATTATCCTTGCACACAATTATCAAACGCCAGAAATATATCATTGTGTTGCTGACATAGTAGGTGACTCATTAAAATTAGCCAGAGAAGCAAAAAGCACTGATGCAGATATTATTGTAATGTGTGGTGTAAACTTTATGGCCGAGACTGCAAAAATAATGAATCCAAATAAAACTGTTCTAATTCCTGATCCAAATGCAGGATGTTCGTTATCAGAATCAATTACTGGTAGAGATGTACGTTTATTAAAAGAAAAATATCCCGGTGTACCAGTTGTAACTTATGTAAACACATCTGCAGATGTTAAAGCAGAAACAGATATATGTTGTACATCATCTAACGCACTAGAAATTGTTGAATCGTTAGGCACTGACAAAGTTATTTTTCTTCCAGATGAATACCTTGCAAAAAATGTAGCCGCACACACAGATGTAAAAATTATTATGTGGCACGGAAAATGTATGGTTCATGAAAAATTTACAGCAAAAGAAATTAAAGAATACAGAGAAGCTAATCCTGATATAACAATTTTAGCTCATCCAGAATGTTCGCCTGATGTTATTGCAGAAGTAGACTATACTGGATCAACAACTAAAATGAGCGACTATGTACAAGAAAAACAACCTGCAAAAGTTCTTATGGTTACAGAATGTTCTATGAGTGATAACGTTTCTATAGAAAATCCAGATGTAGAATTTATTAGACCATGTAATTTGTGTCCACATATGAAAAGAATTAATCTTCCAAAAATTTTAGAATCAAAGATATATCTATATTAGAAGGTATGGACCGAATACAATATTTGGTTGATTTAGCTAATCAAGTTCCTCCATTAGCAAACAAACATAAAATAAACAAAAATAAAATACATGGTTGTGCATCAAACCTTTGGGTAGTTGGTGAAATGAATCGTTCTAATAAAATGTATTATGAATATGATGCAGATGCATTTATTACAAAAGGTACTGCAAGACTTGTAATTGATCTTGTTGATCAACAACCAAAAGATGAAATAGCAAAATTAACACCTGAGGACTTCAGTCCATTAGGTATTAAAGAAATATTATCACCACAAAGGCAAAATGGATTAGGAAATCTTATTGCCAGAATAGTAGGACTAGCACAATGATGGATATACCTAAAGGATGGGTACCTGGAGAATATAAACCCGCAATTGATCCAAGTTTAGAAACAACTATTGACGATATTAAAAACGACGATAGAACAAGAGAAACGTTTATTGACCTTATTGTAGAAAAATTAAAAACTGTTTATGACCCTGAGATATCAATAGACATTTATAATTTAGGATTAATTTATGATATTAGAGTTACAGAAGCACAATACGTATTTGTACTAATGAGTCTTACATCTGCTTGGTGTCCTGCCGCAGATACAATCCCTATAGACGTACAACAAAAAATAGAATCTATACCAGGACTAAAATGTAAAGTAAAAATTACCATGGTACCACAATGGGACCAAGATAAAATTAATCCTGATCATAGAGGGTTATTAGGTCTTTAATGAAAGTAATAGAAATATTAATATATGGTTTAGGTGTTCTAGAGTTTCCGTTTGATGACACTCAAAAATGTAGACCACAAGCATCAGAACTTATACAAGAAAAAACAATTTGGGTTGAAGAAATTAATCCACCTACATATTGGGCAGAAGGCGATTACTGGATTGGCGACGATGGTAAACATTATCGTCTTGCTGGTTTTAGATGCATTAATAAAGAAACCGGAAAAGAAGTCGGTGGGCCATGGTGGCAGTAAATAAAATACTAATATGAAACTAGGACTTGTAGGACATGGCTTTGTTGGTTCGGCAATCAATCAAGGCTTTACCAAAAACGTAAAAAAATATATCGTTGATCCAAAATATTATAGTGCCAACACCATTGAAAGTTTAATTCAATTTAAACCTCAAGCAACTTTTGTGGCAGTACCAACTCCACAATTAGAAACAGGAGAATGTAATACTGATATACTGCAAGAAGTATTACAAAAATTAAACAAGTATAAAGGACATCTTGTTATTATTAAAAGTACTGTACCTGCATATAAATTACAAGCACTACAAGATGAATGTGTTGATTTAAAAATAGTATACAATCCAGAATTCTTAACTGAAAAAAATCATATAGAAGATTTTCGTAATCCTGCTATGCACGTTTTTGGAGGAGCATTATCAAATACAAATGAAGTAGAAAAACTATACAAAGAACATTCTACTTGTAATCCTTGTCCTGTTTACAAAACAGACATAGTAACAGCAAGTATGGTCAAGTATTGTATTAATAGTTTCCTAGCAACCAAAGTTACTTTTATGAATGAAATGTATGATGTATTAAAAGCATCTAGAGGATGTGATTGGAATACATTTACAAAAATTATATCTAACGATACACGTATAGGCAAAACACATATGAAGGTTCCTGGCAATGATGGACAACGTGGCTATTCTGGTTCATGCTTTCCTAAAGATACAAATGCATTGGCTTGGTTTGCACGAGAAATTCTTAACAAACCTTTTACACAACTAGAAACAAGTATTAAAATCAACGATACATTGAGAAAACGTAACCACTCTTAAATGGTTAAATACGCATATGAAACCGTGGTTCGAAAAAGAATTAGCTGAAGCTGACATACTTAAATTTCCTGATCCTAAGGCAAAAGTCATACGAATGCCAAATGTGCAATCGTATCCAGACTTTATTACAGGTGTACAAGACTTACAAGCTAATTTAAAAAACGGCACAATATCACAAGAAACTTACGACAAACTATACACAGATTTAATACACAGATTCATGAAGAAGGAATCATTTGATACTCCATGGTATTTGAGAGAAGCAGAAGGAGAAAGATTACCTAACAAATCAACAAGAGGTGACATGAACGAACCTCTTCTTGCAGGGGCCATTGTTACAAGGTTTATGAAATATCCAGAACTAGTAACACCATCCAGTGTTAAACAAACTATCAATACAATGAGAAAGACTAAAACTTATGATAAAGAATTTATAGCAGATAACGGTCAAGATAAAATTGATTACATAATAAAATTAAACGCAGAAAAAAATATTGACGATTGGAATGATAAAAATTTAATAAAGAACATGAGTACAGAATTAGAGGCAGATATAGATTTTGTAAATACAGATAGATGGACTCAAAAAGTTGCTCACGTTCTAACACAGAATAACAAACCAGATAGAATACAAGTTATTGCT
>LUMJ01002125.1_pt1 | contig 22901 bp, 19 predicted proteins | sample 729631 | NCBI WGS metagenome assembly LUMJ01 (sample SAMN03860266, study PRJNA289734) | marine metagenome | biome: seawater column; feature: ocean; material: water; isolation source: Red Sea water column Station 22 - depth 500m | place: Saudi Arabia: Red Sea | collected 2011-10-15 | depth 500 m
CCACGTATGGAGCTGATAGGAATAAAACAACCGATCCTGTGGAAGTAATCATGACCGCTCTTGAAATACCATACCGCGTAATAAATTTGATTTTTTCCGTCTCCTTCGCTCCAAAATACATACCCACCATCGTGGTTAAGGCAGAAGCAATTCCCATGATGGGTAGAAAGACCACCATATCTACTCGTCCGCCCACTTGGTAAGCCGCCACCGCATCAGTAGAAAAGTTCACCAACATTTTGTTGAAGATCAACTGACCCAATGACATGACAATCATGGACATGGATGCAGGAATGCCCACTTTAATGATATCCATGAGTATGAATTGAGAGGGTTTGAAATCGTTCATTTTGAATCGGACATAAGAATGTTCCTTCACAAAAAGCATAAAGACAAAAATAATAAATACAATAATTTGGCTGATGGTGGTTGCCCATGCGGCCTCAGCTACGCCGAATTCCAACGTGAATATGAAAATGGGATCCAAAATGATATTGAGGACAGTCCCAAGCCCTGCCACCATCATGGGTAGCTTCATATCCCCTTCGCCTGCGAGAATGGATCGGAAGAACATGGAAAAAATACCAAATGACATACCGTAACAACTCACCTTTAAATATTCCCACGCCAAAGGAAGTACAGTCTCAGTACAACCCATCATCCTCAATAATTGGGGGCCAAAGAGTAATCCCCCCGTTGTCAACACTGCGCTAATAATAAGGGCCATGGCAACCGAATGTTCTGCCGCATTATCTGCATTTACCTTATCATCAGCACCAATAAATCTTGCAATGGACGCGGTGACACCGCTGCCCAATCCAAATGATAGCCCAAGGACTAAAAAGAATATGGGCATATTAAAGGCAACTGCTGCAATGGCATCGCCACCCAATTTGCCGATAAAAATCATATCCACAATAGTGTAAAGGGTTTGAATGCCCATACCAGCAATAATGGGAATAGCCAATGTCCACATGGATTTGGCGGGGTGATCTATAAAGGATTGAAGCCGTGAATGTCGGTTATTATCAGAATTCATGAGCGCGAAATTTAAAGGAAATGATTTAGTTGATTGAGTGAATTATCTGCGACCGCAGTATTAATTCGCTCAGCCAAATCCGGCACTAGCCGGGGTCGCACATCCGGGTTTGGCGCAGGCAGGATCAAAGGACGATCCCATCGAAACTGCTGGTGCAGATAATTGCTTTTGGGATTGATTTGCCTCACATTTTGGACATGAAATATCAGAATCCTGAATCGCGCTGGACATGATCAATTCTTCAAAATGATGCCCACAATGTCCGCAGATATAATCATACATGGGCATTAGTATGATTCTTTTTTGGAGGCCAGAAAAGTATTAATCCCATTAGGGAACCGTAAGCCATACTATTGATTGGATCTGAGGTGATAGAACAATTTCCTGAGTTACATCCAATAAAATAATAGTAACCATAACCCAGAATGCTCCCGGCAAACACACCCCATGCGCTGTTCATCCATTTCATTTTTACAATTTTTCTCAATTTTTCCATGCCTGAATTTAATTCAATTAGAAGGGCCAGAAAATGGGGATCAAGCCAATGGCCAAAATCCAAAATGTTACTGATAAAGGCAGGCCTACTTTTAAAAAGTCCGAAAATTTGTATCCACCGGGACCGTACACCATTAGGTTCGTCTGGTACCCCACTGGCGTGCTGAAGGATGCGGAAGCTGCAAAACAAACAGCAAAAATAAAGGGACGTGAATCAATCCCCATTTGGCTCGTTACGGCCATCACAATCGGTGTCATAATAATGGCCGTGGCCGTGTTGGAAGATATTTCCGTGAGCACCATGGTGATGAGATAAACCAACGCCAGCAATATATAGGGTTGTTGTGAAGGGATAAATCCATTCACCACATTAGAGATAGATGTACCAATAAAGGCGGCTGTTCCCGTGGATTCAATGACAATACCCAAAGGAATCAAGGCCGCAATGAGTACAATCACCTGCCAATGGACCGACTGATAGGCTTCATTGGGTGAAATGATTCGAAATATCATCAACAAGACTGCACTGATCAATGCTCCTTTTAGAATGTCTCGAAATCGATTTTCATCCCTCATTATTCGGAATAATGTGTCATAGGTATGGAGAACTACATGGGCAATCTTCTTGCGCAAAATAGTCCCTTCTCGCCGAATGGCCAAGATAAATGCATCAAACCGATTCCGGAAATTGCTCTGCATCAAGGATTGACCTACAATGTCAGACTGATCTGTGACCATGCATTCCATGAGAATATTATCTTCCTGCTCAAGTTCTTTTTGGGTCAGTTTTTCATCAGTGAGCAGGGATACTTTTTCTACCTCCTTCATGCGTAAAAAACTTTCAACAGTTCCTTTCACAAATAATATATCGTCTTCAACAATTTTTTGTTCACCCACATTTTGAGAAATCAATCGTCCATCTCTTTGAATATCTAGAACCATTACGTCATAATTTTGGTTCACTTGACGGTAGCGGCATGTTGTACCTACCAGGGGTGATTCGGCTGAAACGCGCATTTCCGTCAAATATCCGGCCATATGGTAACTCTGGGTTAAACTGGATGTGACTGTCCTTGAGGGCAAAATTAAGGGTGCAATCCACAATACATAGACCAACCCAACCGTTAAAGTCACCCATCCGTATCGTGCAAATTCGAACATCCCCAGAGGCGCTCCCCCATGTTCAACAAACATGGCATTGACGATAAGATTTGTGGATGTCCCTACCAAGGTCAGGGTGCCTCCCATGATGGCTGCATAGCTTAATGGGATTAATAATTTTGACGGACTCATGTGATACTGATGGGCCAAACGAATGGTCACAGGCATAAAGATGGCCACAATGGCTGTATTATTCATGAGGGCACTGGCGATTCCGATGGTAAATAAATATACCCCAAGCCCAAGGGTTTTGGATCGGGTGATCAATTTATTGATACGGACAATGAGGTATTCCAAAATCCGTGTTTTTTGGAGCGCATTACTTAAGACGAAAAGAAGCCCGATGGTAATGACGGCTGGATTGGAAAAACCGGAAATGGCTTCCGCCGGCGTGAGGAAATTCCCCAAAAAGAGGATGCTCAATACCAAAAGTGCCGTTACATCCAAAGAAAATTTCTCTGTGACGAAGAGTATGAAGGCAAGGACGATTAATCCGAGGACGAATGCAATTTCAAATGTCATAAATCAGGGTAATTTAAATCTGAACGTCGTCGATCTGTTCCGGATCCAAAAAGCCTTCAGCATATTTCATGTAGATTTTTTCTTTCACGAAAATGTCAAAGAGGTCCACATCAATATGGGCATCATTCTTCATGAAGCCGAGGATGCGCATGGCTTGGCTCAAGGTTTTCCCTTTTTTGTAGGGGCGATCTCGGGCGGTGAGCGCTTCAAAAATATCTGCAATGGCCATGATCCGAGCTTGAACGGACATTTCACCTTTGGTTAACCCTTTGGGGTAGCCCGTCCCGTCCATTTTTTCATGGTGGCCACCGGCAAATTCAGGCACATTCCATAAATGTTTCGGATAGGGCAATTCTTCAAGCATATTGATGGTGAACAAAATATGATCGTTAATCACCTTTCGCTCTTCCGGTGTGAGGGTGCCCCGAGGGATAGTCAAGTTATAAATTTCATCTTCCGATAAGAAATTTTCCATCTTTCCATTAGGCTTCCATTTGTATTGGGCGATGTCATGGACGCGGGCTTAATCCTGTTTGAGTTGCCGGAGTGTCTTTCGATAGGCCTTTTTCAATTCAGTAATTTTGGTTTCTTTTTCTCCTGAAGAAAGGGATTCATCCCGCTCAATTTTCAATTCTTTTTTCAGACGCTTAATTTCTTCATCCCGGCGGAGAACGCCAAAGCGGGTTTCCACTTCATTCACCCGATCATAAATGGTCTCTAGTTTGGTAGACTTATCTACTACAAATTCTGGCGTGGCTACTTTACCGCAATCATGAAGCCATGCAGCAATCTTCAATTCGTACATTTCTTTATCTGAAAATGAAATGTCTGAAAAAGGCCCATCTTTTGTACCCTGTACCGCTTCAGCCAGCATCATGGTGATTTCAGGAACGCGGGCGCAATGGCCGCCAGTATAAGGTGATTTGGCATCAATGGCAGAGGCAATGAGTTTAATGAAGGATTCGAATAAATTTTCTAAATCTTTAATGAGGTTTTTATTGGTAATGGCCACGGCGGCTTGGCTCGCCAACGCTTCCACCATTTCCTGTACATCGGACGCAAAAGGTATAATCTTTTTGGATTTGGCATCCTGGGCATTCAATAATTGAAGGACGCCGATAATTTCATCTTCATGATTTTTGAGGGGAACCGTGAGAAAAGATTGGGATCGGTAGCCTGTTTTTTCATCAAACATTTTCGTCCCGGAAAAATCAAAACCCTTAGCGGTATAGGCATCTTCAATATTTACTGTATCGCCCGTGAGACCCACATAGGCAGCAATCATGGTTTTGTTCGCTTCTCCTTCATCTGTATAAAGTTTTACGGGATAAAATGGGATATCTTCACCGGAAGTGCCCCCCATGTGAAAATTAAGGGAGTTCGTCATCATGATTTCGAACCGCAACCGCTGGTTATCGGTCATCATGTAGAGGGTACCGCCATCTGAATTTGCAATCCGCTTTGCCTCGATTAAAATCATCTCTAAGAGCTTGTTCATATCCTTTTCTTTGGATAAAGCCAAGCCGATATTGGACAAATTTCGTATCTGCTGTTCCAGATCCGTTATGAAGGATGTAACTGCTTTCGGCGCCTCCGCCAAGTACTTCGCCACTGTTGCGGCTGAATATGTTGTTTTTTTTGCCATGGTTTTGATCGAATGGTTTCGAGGGAAAACTTACTGAAACCAATTATGCAGAACAACTATATAGATGAAGTATGTATGGATTGAATTTTCTAATTTTACCGATGCCTAAAATCCAAAAAACGGTTCAAAATGCACTCCAAGGACAACCCCATGTTCAGGATTTATTTGATTCAGGTAAAGCACTCATAGATTCGAATGAAAGTGATGCCATCCATGCCTTTTTAGAATTGGGGCACCTCCCTGCAGTAAATCAAACTATAGCTGACGCAAATAAAGTGGATGAATGGTTTGCCGTCATTCATGAACTCATACTTCAATCCGATTTTAATGTGGCTGCCTTAATGAAACAACGAGTGGAACGCTATAGAGACAAACCCCTATTTCAATCCATTGTAGAGAATGAAATTATTGCCCATACCTACGAAAATGTGTGGGAAACGGTTCAATCTATTGGTTCATATTTCTGCACCCAATTAAATGAAGATGAAACGGTGGGCATTTTTACACCGAATCATTTGAATGGTGTATTAATTGATTTGGCCTGCCTTACTTACGGCGTTCATGTGGTGCCTATCCCACTCAATTTATCAGCTGATCATTTGGATTATGTTTTGGATCACGCTGAAATCACTCATTTATTTATGGGTAGTGATCAGGCACGAGAATTGTTAAAGGAAGCAAAACGAAGTACATCATCATTAAATGCCGTCCAAATTGATGAAGATAATCAATGGAATGACTTTCTTTCCATCTGCAGCCAATCCAAAATCATTCACCCAAAATCGAAAAATATTCAATCATTGGCCTCAGTAATGTACACTTCGGGGACGACCGATAATCCCAAAGGTATTATCTTCACCCAAGAAAATATTATCACCAAACGATTTGCCCGTGCATTGGCTTTAACGGAGGTTGGCCCTGATGATAGTTTTCTTTGCTACCTCCCCCTCTATCATACATTCGGAAGATGGTTTGAAATGGCGGGATCTATTTTTTGGGGATCCACTTACACATTTACAGAATCTACCTCATTTAAGATACTACTTCGAGATTTCAAAATTGCCAAACCATCCATATTTATTTCTATTCCAAAACGGTGGATTCAAATCCAGGAGCAAGTGGCTGCATCTATCCCGATCGAAAAATCGGAAGATGCTGAAATTGCAGCAGTAACCCAAACCATCACCGGTGGAAGATTAAAATGGGGACTCTCTGCCGCCGGCTATCTCGATCCGGATATTTTTAGATTTTTTCATCAAAATGATATCAACCTTTTGAGTGGATATGGCATGACAGAGGCCACAGGGGGCATCACCATGACACCACCCAATGATTATGTAGCGGAATCTGTAGGCAAGACTCTCCCCGGGATTGAATTAAGATTGGGTGAAGATCATGAACTCCTCATGCGTGGCCCTTACGTTTCTTCTGGCTATTATAAAGATGAAATTGAAAATTCTCACACTGATGATTGGTTTCATTCCGGAGATATTTTTAAGGAGAAACGGGGCCATTACTTTATTGTGGACCGTAAAAAGGAAATATATAAAAATAGCCGCGGACAAACAATTTCGCCTCAAAAGATTGAAAATTTATTCCAAGATTTTGAAGCCATCCGATCGGTGTTTTTAGTGGGGGACGGAAAAGAGTTCAACACCATCCTACTCTACCCCGAACCGGAAAATGATGCAGTGGACTTGGCGACAATGTCTCCAGAAGAAACTCGGACTTATTTCAGTTCATTGGTTTTTTCTGTAAACACATTTCTACCCCCCTATGAACGGATTGTGAATTATGCCATCATCCCACGGGATTTTGACCATGACCACGATGAACTAACGCCGAAAAACACCTATAAACGGAAAAATGTACTCAAACACTTTTCTGACATAATCGACCCCATGTATGAAAAGAATTATATCAGCCTCATTCAGGGAGACTATGAAGTAAAAATCCCTAATTGGCTCTTGAGAGAGAAAAGTCTGACGCCTGGGGATATCCGCTGGGATGGAAAACAAATTCGAGAATATGAGTTGACCGAAGGCTTGCCCTTAAAATGGACGAAGAAATCTCTGTGTATTGGTAACTACCATTACCATACCGAAGAGACAACTGTTAATTTGGAAAAGCTCCTCCGTGACCCCACCCTATGGATTGGTAATCAGGCATTGGTAGATTTTATCGGGGATGTGGGATTTCGCATCGTGGCCTTCGAACCCTACCGCGGCTATACCGTCGATCATACATCTCTTCCCTTTCAGTCTCGTGCCCAATCCATTGTGGATGCACCGCCCTATCCTGAGGGGGAGCCAAATATCACGACTTTGCACCAAGCGGCCCATAATTTATTTCAATCGAATGACCAGCATATTCGTGTCGCATTGGATTTTTTCCGTTCCGCCATGGATTCGCCCAACCATCAGCCCATTATTCAAGATCAGTTGCTTCGTCTGGCCCATCATCCCGATCCGTATATTTGGGTTCGGGCATTAGAAATGCTCATGCCCCACATCAATGGGGATATGTTTATTGATCTATATCGCCACGCCAAGGATTTGGATGCCATGTCCGCATTCGATCCTTCCTGCATTGAGCCAGCTCATCTGGAAGCCATGATTCGATTATTGACCCAATTTCGTCATTCTAAAAAAATGAAAAAGGATGAAATTCGATTGGGCAAAGCAATCATACATCTCATGACAGAACTGGGGTTAAAACATCCCATTCATTTGACCCATATACGGGGCGAACTCACACTATGGATGCTCGTCTCCCAAAATAATACTTTATCTCAATTGGCACGGGCAAACCGGCGTATTCTGAATGATAGCTTTCGTTCATGGATCAGGGAACAGTTTGACCCATCATTTGATTGGGGTCCCATTATTCAATTTGACCACAATGTGGATACGTCGCTTCTTCAATTAACAGATATTGCCCTCGAAGGTGTGTGGCTCACCCTCCTCGGAAGTGGCCATGGTAAATATGTAGTCCGGACTTTGGTCCAACTCAAGAATAAACAGGCCTATAATTTTGTTATTAATATAAATGACGATTTAAATGCATCCCGATTTAAGCGTGAAACCAATTGGCTTATATCCATTGGTGCCAGCGTGGCCGAAGATAAACTGGTGGAAGATTTTGGATCGGTTTGGGAAGAATATGATGTGTTTACAGAAGAGTATATCCCCGGAGAAACAGTAAATCAGTATTTGAATCGCAAACAGGATGAGATTGCCTCTGGCGCTTATCCAGATCGGTGGCAGATGCGATGGCTCCATTTCATATGGAATGCAGTGGCTGCATATATTGAATTTTGGAAGCGATCAGGCCAGACGCGGATGATCGAGGACGCATCTCCGCGAAATGTTATCATTCCTGAATTTGATTATTATACAGGTACACGATTAGTTTCAATTGCGGGCCGAAAAAAAGCAGATTCTATCACAGATGTGTTAACGGCCCTCTACCAACAATTTATACTTGAGACAGAAGCACAACTGCCGGGATTGAAAAAAATGGCAGAATGGGAAATCCTTTTTACAGTCGTCCTTGAAATTTTTGGTACTGATGAAGGCAGCCGATTATTGAAAACGATTAAATCATCTAAGAATGAAATGGGCCTGAAACAATCGCGAGTCCAGTCATTCCTAAATGATGTATCCGAATTCGGATTGTTGAGAAAACTGGTTGTCTTTGCCTCCCTCCGATATCAGCGATGGTTAGATTTGAACCCTGAAGCCACCCATAAAGCCAAGGGTATTATTATCCAGGATTTATATAAAGATTATAAACTCCAGCAGATGATTGTGCGTTATCCGGAAACACGAATTCGCTTTTTTCTTATGACCGCTTTTCGGGATGCCAACAAGGATTTGGTGATGCGGTTGAAAGCACTCATGAATCAGATGCGATCCGAATCGATTTCAGAAGAACAATTGGAAAAGCATCTCCATCATATCCATGATGAAGTGGAATTGACTGAGTCAGAAAAATATTTTCTGACTCGCCTTGTATTTGAGCATGTGGATGCGGCAGATTATGCAGAATTGATATCTAGGGATATGGGCGAAAAAGGTCGATTGGATTTGGTGGTATTGGTGGAAGATTCATCAGGGCAGACATTCAAGATTCGACCGCCATTTCATCCAAAAGAAGTGGCCCGTTTTCACCGGATCCTCTTAGATGCAAAATTAGATGTTCAATTTGAAACGCACCACGCATTCCTGCTATTGCTTGATAATAAAGATCATATAGCCGGCGGTGTATTTTGGAAGAAAACGGGTCCTGCCATTGCTCATTTAGAAAAAGTCGTCATTGCTCCTCATTATCAGAAGAGCCATTTAAGCATTCGTGTGGTAGAGGAGTTGTTTCAGCGACTGCGATTGAAGAAGTATAAATTCCTCACGGTAGGATTTTTCCAATCGGGATTGTTTTATAAACTTGGCTTTGAGATAGATCAGAAGTTCGGTGGATTAGTTAAGAAATTATAGAGTTGATTGACTACGTCAATCCATATTTTAATACAGCATCAAATAAATCAGCACACCAGTAACGGATACATATAGCCAAAGGGGTAATGTAATCTTTGCAATCTTTCGGTGTTTAACCAATTGATCTGTCCACCCTCTGTAGAGGGTCACCAAAGCCAATGGTATGATGATGGCCGCTAGTACAATATGGGTGAATAAAATGAACAGATAGATTTCGGTGAATTCACCTGTGTATTGTTTTGGACCTGCCTTGAACCAATGATAAATAATGTAGGATACTAAAAAGGCACCAGACGTCCCAAAGGAGGCCAGCATTACATTCTTATGTCGCTGCCGTTGTCTTCGGCGAATCAGAATATAGCCATAGACCAAAAGAACTGTAGTAATGCTATTTAATGTGGCATTCACCATGGGGAGGGCAGATACATCCAATGCGCCTTCAATTCCTTCAGGGCGAGGTCCAAGAATGAGAAAGGCAACAGCAGCGGATATGACCACCGATACAATATAGATGATCCTCAGCCAGAAGTTGTCTTGAGCGGACTTCATTTTTCGTTGATGAGGGTTTTCATGTCCTGTTTTAATTGAGTCATTTCTTCTGTTTTCATACCATTATAGTATCCGCGAATCTGACCCTGTTGATCCACTAATGCAAACTTTTCACTATGAAATATAATATCTTCATAATCACCAATTTTGAATCCGTCTTTAATAATATTTTGAACAGATTCTTCCGGTCCGGTCAAAAAATGCCAGCGATCGGTATTTGCATCATATCGAGACGCATATTCAGCCAAAACTTCCGGTGTATCATATTCAGGATAAACAGATATAGATACGATGCGCACATCATCATTTTCTCTAAATGCCTTATGGACAATATTCATATTCCCTGTCATCACAGGGCAGGCCATATTACACGTAGTGAAAATAAAATCAGCCACCCACACTTTACCCGCCATATTGGCTTTGGTTATGGTTTCACCATGACTATCGGTGAATGAAAAGTCCGGGACAGTACCAATCACAGGCAAGACAGGTACCTTGTCTGATTCTTTAATGAAATAAGTGACAGCCAAAAAGACTGCTACCACTCCATAAATGCCGATGCCTTTAATAATAACAATGCACTTTTATGGGATCGATCTTTCGCCAATGGAATGGCCGATATAAAGAACCCACATGAAATAATGGTAACGCCGATAAGATAAATCATGCCCAAGGATCCTTCAACCACTGGCAATAGTGAAACAGGGATCATGAGAAGCAGGTGCCAAAATATCTGGCGCATGGTTCGGGTGCCATCTGGCTCAATCACGGGCAGCATTTTAAAATCGGCAGCAGCATAATCATCTTTGCACATCCAGGCAATGGCATAAAAATGGGGATGCTGCCAGAGATACATAATTCCAAACAGAATCCAGGCCATGGTGCCAATTTCACCCGTAGCTGCGGTCCAACCACCAATAATAGGCATGGCACCTGGTATAGATCCGATGGATGTATTCAGCCATGTGATTCGTTTGAGGGGTGTATAAATGGCAATATAAAGAAAAGCTGTAAGCAGAGATAGAAATCCCGTGAGCATATTTACTTGGGATACTAAAAGCACACTCCCAATTACCACCATACTTACACCATAGATAATGACACTCAATGGCGAAATACTTCCTACTGCAATGGGCCTATTCTTGGTCCTGGTCATCAATTGATCTGGCTTCCGTTCTAAATAATGGTTTAAGGCACCGGCACCGGCAGATGTCATGGCCGTACCCAATAAGGTAAAACCGAGCAAAGACCATGAACCAATGCCATTATTTCCTAAATAATACCCCAAAAATGTGGACACTAAGACTAAGGACAGAATATTTAGCTTACTCAGTTCAACGAAAATACTGAATATGGATTTTGCTTGTTGTTTCTCTAGCTTCACTTCAGCTTCCACTCATTCAATTTTAGTGAATTTACCTTTAATAAAAAGAGAGTGCATAATCCCAAGAGTGCTGCACCGGTCACTACATGAAAACTGGCAATATAAGGAGCGCGAATGGATAGGACTGTTAAGGCGCCCAATGAAAATTGAATGACCAGAATGGTCATGATACTCATTAAGGTAAATTGTCCCAACTGATTTTCTTTAATTTCAGAACCATACTTGACGTAAAAATAACCGATAATACCTGTTACCACGACTGCACCAAATCGATGCAAAAAGTGAATAATAATTTGTCCTTTGGATACGGGATCTAAATCTAGATCAAATAATATAGAATTAATATTTTCTACCATACCGCTCGTGAATGTGGGGATCCATAAGCCGCCCATGGTTGGGAAGTCCGGAATGGCCAACCCGGATGCAGTGTGGCGCATGAGAGCACCTAAAATGAGTTGAATATAGACAGCCAAACCCATGAGCATAGCCCCTTTACGTATGGGAAGGACCATCCCATTTTCAATACGGATTTGCCTTTCCTTAGACAGGCTATAGGCAATAATAATGGTCAAAATAAAAAATGTTTGAGCTAAAATACCATGGATGATTGACAAAGGTGGCGGTAAGAAAAACAAGACTGTTATCCCACCGAATAGGCCTTGAATAATCACCATAGCCAGTGCGCCATAGCCTAGTTTTTTCAACCAATATGGATAGTTAGAGAACCCCAACCAAATAGCCTGAATCATGGTAAATAAACCAACAATGGTTGCGATCATGCGGTGGCCGTGTTCGTAAAAAATACCGCCCACCATATCCGATAAAGGAAAGGCAAACATTTGTTTCCCATAGGTTGTGGGCCAATCGGGAACGGACAACCCCACTTCGTGGCTTTTCACCAATGCACCTGCAAAAATAAGGAACAAGGTTGAAAAAACAGTCAGTTTAGACAGGCGCCTAAGCCAAATATTGGATGGTGAATTCATCTTTGATTATTCCCCCGATAAACAGATGTCAAATTTACAATTTATAGGTGATTTTTCCCTTCATTAATCCCAATAAAAAACCCCTATTTATTCTGACGAATGCATAGAGGTTTTCAAGAATTTTTTGGATTAGGGTTTACCAGTCGTCGTCGCCCCAATCGTCTTCATCATCTTCAACGATATACTGCTTTTGCTCTTCCAGCCAATTCGCATATCCTTCATCATCATGAATGGTCAAAAACCCTTTCATGCGGTAATGACCCAATCCACACAATTGAGCACATGAAATTTCAAAACCTTTTCCTTCTCTTGCCGTCCCGACTGTCGTCTTTAAAAATTCCTCAGTGGTCATGGTTGCTTCAAACCAAACAGGGATTTCCATCCCTGGGATGGCATCCTGCTTCACGCGCAATTCTGTCAGGCCAAAACTGTGAATTACATCTTTAGATGATAATGCGATATTAATAGGTGTATTCACAGGAATATGGAGTTGGTTGATGGTAAAAATATCATCCTTAGCAAATTCATCACTGCGGTCTAAACCGATGGGATTTTCAACCTCATCCACCAAATCAGCAGATGTTTTCCCAAATACACCATCATCACCGGGATAATGAATATTCCATGCAAACTGCTGACCAATCACTCGAATTTGTACTGCATCCGGTCCTTGGGGGACATCATTAACACGACTGGCCCAAATGGGGAAAGCAAATCCAAATAACAATACAACTTCAATGACGGCTACCCCTGCTTCTATGTAAGAAGAGAAGTGGCTTTTCACACCATGGTAATCCGCTTTAGGATTGCTGGATGCTTTAAACTTAATTAAGGCATAAATGAAGTAGGCACCCCAGCCCACAAATAATATGAGCATGAGCCAATGGACAATTGAAATAATATTATCAATCGCCGGGCCTTGGGTTGATGCAGCCACCGATGGCAGTCCTAAATTTCTAAGCAGTTCTAACACCACGCCGGCGCAGTACATAAATGGATGATCCAAATCCACCCAATACGCCTCCCGTAATCCCCAACATAGCAATGATGGCTTTATTCATCCCTTGGGTTGCCGCCGCATTGGGGTTCCCAAAACAAGTGGCGCAGGCATATCCGACCTCAGGTAGGAGTGCCACAATAAGCGCCAATGCCATGATGGTTGTTTTTTTCATCAGCTGATTGTTTTGAATTTTTTGAGTACTTGAATGCCGTAGACAACCAAACCGCCCCCTGCAAAAAAGGAAAGGATGCCCAGCCATAATGATTCATTCAATCCCCAGATGCCCAACCATAGTGTTGCAGCAAAAGCAAAGATAATGAACAAGATGTGAAATGATTTAATCGACATATATTAAACCTGTGTTTGGGCCAAATGGGTACTTAAGGGTAAAAATAACAGCACCAAGAACATGGCCACAGTTGCGAGCAATGTCCAATAGATGGTGACTTTTTCATCAATCAAGTGCATAAAATAACATGCCACTAACGACCCTTTAATACTGGCCACAATCAGTGCCAATACAACGCCACCGGTCACACCCAAATCCAGATATGAGATACCCACAGTAACTACGGTCAAAAAGGCCAAGGCCACGAAGACCATGACATAGGTTTTAATGTGATGTTTTACTTCTTCAGGAGTCATATTTGCCATATCAATACCCTACAATAAGTATAGGACTGGAAATAGGAATATCCAGACCAGATCTACAAAGTGCCAATACAATCCCACAATCTCAATCCGGTTTGTGAACCGTTCCGGATCTGTTTGCCACATCTTTGCACCAGGCAACCAGTAAAAAAATATCACCACGATTCCGCCAATCACGTGAAGGACGTGAAGGCCCGTCATGGTAAAATAAATGCCTAAAAAGTTATTCGTGGATGGGAAATATCCATGGTCAAATTTGGAAGTGTATTCAAAATATTTAACTACTAAAAATCCAACAGCCAACAGGAGTGTAATACCTGCATACATTTTGAATTTTTTAAAGTCGTTCAGTTTGAGGGATGCCCAACTCATGACCATGGTCACGGATGATGTAATCAAAAACATGGTGTTTAGTGTCGCCAAAGGCACATTCAAGTATTCTGTACCCAAAGGCCAATTATCCACACCCGTTCTCAAAAAGATGTAGGCAGAAAATAGGCCGCCAAACAACATGACCTCTGATGCTAAAAAGAGCCAGACGCCTAGCTTCCCATTATAGAGTCCTGTATCAGGACGGTTTTTAACGGTATAAGGGATGTCCATAAATCTTAACCCTTCTCACTTTGCGGTGTAAAATCTTTATCAGCACCGGGGACGCTATATTCGTAAGGCCCGCGATAAACAGATGGTACTGTTTCAAAATTGCCATGACCCAGCGGCGGTGATGTGGTATCGGTCCATTCGATGGTTGTGGCTTCCCAGGGATTCGCTTCAGCCGTTTTCTTACCCCTTAAACTGAGAATCATATTCACAATGAAGAAAATCTGGGCCAATCCCAGCAACCATGCGGAAACGGACATGACTTCATTCAAGTAAAGTACATCCTGTGCATGAGCATAAATTTCTCCACCATCCCACAGACGGCGAGAAACCCCGGCCAACCCTTGAACAAACATGGGCATAAATACCCCATTCATAAATAGGAAGGAAAAGAAGAAATGCAGTTTACCTAAAGTTTCATTCATGCGTTTCCCTGTCATTTTAGGGAACCAGTAATAGATGCCAGCAAATAATGCAAAAATAGTCCCTGGTGCCACGACATAATGGAAATGACCAATAACATAGTATGTGTCATGCAAATGTATATCAGCTGCCGCTAATCCAAGAGGCAAACCTGTTAATCCACCAATACCAAACATAGGAATAAAACCCAGTGCAAAAAGCATAGGCGTGTTGAAACGAATGGAACCACCCCAAAGGGATAACAATAAGGCCGTAAGAATTACTACAGATGGTATTGATATGATCATAGTCGTGGTCTGGAAGAAGGCACCGATTGTTGTGCCCATGCCAGTTAGATACATATGATGGGCCCACACAATGAAGGACATAAATCCTAAAAAGATCATTGCATATACCAATGCTTTATAACCCCAAATCGGCTTCCGGGTATTGTTGGCAATAATCTCGGTGACAATACCAAAAGCAGGTAAAATCAACACATAGACTTCCGGATGAGCCAAGAACCAGAACAAGTGCTGCCACAGTAGCGGACTACCACCACCAGCATTGGTTAATACTTCTCCTGAGACCACCAAACCACTGGGCATAAAGAAACTGGTGCCCGCAATTCGATCCATCAATTGCAATACACCGGCTGCCTCCAAGGGAGGGAATGCCAATAGAAGTAAGAATGCTGTAATGAACTGTGTCCATGTAAATATGGGGAGCTTCATCCAAGTCATGCCTTCAGTTCTAAGCTGAATGACCGTGACTAAAATATTGACTGATCCCAATAGAGAGGATGTAATCAAAAGTACCATACCCCAGAGCCATACGGTCTGGCCCATGGTAGCCACATCCGCTAATGGTGGATATGATGTCCAACCTGAATTGGCTGCACCACCAGGAACAAAAAATCCGATGGCCATGACGACCGATCCCAAAAAATACATCCAATAAGAGGCTGCATTCAATTTTGGGAAAGCCATATCTATGGCACCGATCTGTAAGGGAAGAAAATAGTTTCCAAAGGCACCAAATGCCAACGGCACAACGCCCAAGAAGATCATGATGGTGCCATGCATGGCACCCAATGAATTATACATTTCTGAGGGTAATATGCCGCCATCACCCAGCAAGTTACCTATAAAGGGTATAGGTGATTCGGGATAAGCCAATTGATATCGCATGATCATCATCAGTATAAACCCGAATAGGAGCCACACTAGTGACGTAATACCATATTGGATACCAATAACTTTATGGTCTGTGGAGAAGATGTACTTCGTCCAGAAACTTTCTTTATGGTGGTCAGTGCTCATTAATGATTCCTGATTAATCTAAATGGTTGGTATTCAAAAAATTTAGTTCAAAAGCAAGCGGGGAATTTAGATTACTTCCATGAATAGGGACAAACAGTTCAGCGATTATTTGGTAGAAAAAAACAAACCTATAAATGCATTAGCCTGCGTTTTTCAATTGCTTGAGCTTAGTTTCTTGTTTTAGGCCAGTTGAAAGGATTAAATTAGATGGATGTAAATGACAGTAATATTTTATCAATCTCAGGAGATATAAATGCATAAAGTAATGAACAGTGTCTTAACCACCACTATCGCGCTCAGCGCGGTATTTGCAGGTGAAGTTAGCGGTACTGTAAAATTTATTGGTAAGGGTCCAAAAGCAAAACCAATCCGTATGGATGCAGATCCGGTATGTGCCGCTTCCCATCAGACAGCTGCAAAGGCAGAATCCTTCATTATGGATAAAGATGGTAACTTGGCGAATGTTTTAGTTTATTTAAAAGGGGTAAAATACAGTGGGGAATCACCTTCAACTCCAGTAGTTCTGGATCAGGCAGGATGTGTCTATTCGCCCCATGTAATTGGCGTGCAAACGGGGCAACCAATCAAGATATTGAATAACGACGCCACCATGCACAATATCCATGCACTGCCTAAAGTGAATCGTGAATTCAATAAAGGCATGCCAAAATCACTGAAAGAAATCTCAACCATCTTTGATAAGGCTGAAGATGTATTTGTGATTAAATGTGACGTACACCCATGGATGAAAAACTACACACAAGTATTTGATCATCCTTACTTTGCTGTAACCGGCACTGATGGAAAATTCAGCATACCAAATGTACCGGACGGTACTTACGAAATTGTGGCTTGGCAAGAAAGATTCAAAAAGAAAGTACTTACCCTTCATTCGTGATGGGGCTTTTTTATATCTGTATAACACCTCTCCCCGGCTTGCCACTTATCAGATCCTGGTAGGCTTCATTCACTTCATTGAGTGAATAATATCGTTTAATCATTTTTTCAATGGGTAACTCTCCTTTTTGGTAGAGGGTGATATATTTTAAAAAATCCCTAGACGATTCTGATGTACCATAATAGGAACCCTTTACCGTTTTTTCCTGTCGGGTCAATACAGCACCGGAGAAATTACTTGTTGTTCCCATAGGGCTGATACCAGATAAGACCAGGGTGCCCCCTGGCCGAACAGCAGCTAATGCAATTTCCTGAACGGCAGGATTACCAATAGCTTCGAAAACATAATCTGTCCCACGGCCATTGGTTACAGATCGAATTTCATCCACGATTTTATTATGGAAAAGTATAAAATCCGTGGCACCGCATTGGATGGCCACATCTGCCTTGTCTGCATGAACATCTACTGCAATAATTTTATCTGCGCCCGTATAAGCAGCGCCCATGATTGTGCTCAATCCCACACCGCCTGCGCCAAATATAACCACTGAGTCCCCACGGCTCACTTGAACTGTGTTGAGTGCTGCACCTACACCTGTAGTAACTGCACACCCCACCAATGCACCAATCTCACTAGAAATATCATATGGAATAACAACACATGACGAGGCCGGGACTACTGCATATTCTGATAAGCATGATAATCCACAATAGTGATATACTGGCTTCTCGTTTAAAGATAACCGGGAAGTACCATCCATGAGGAACCCCTCCCAAATGTGTTTCGTATAGGCTTCGCATAAACTGGGGCGCGCCTTTTGACAATAAAAACAATGTCCGCAATTCGGTGCCCAATTTAGAATGACTTTCTGTCCCGTTTTCAATCCCCGGCAGTCCTTACCTAATTCTACAATTTCACCACACCCTTCATGGCCAGGAACACAAGGTAGCACATGGTCCGTATCTCCCGTTACCAAATGCCAATCACTGTGACAGACACCTACAGCATGTACCTTAATTAGAATCTCATTTTCTTTTGGTGGTGCCAGTTCCACCTGAGAAATCTGAAAACCTTGGTTTAGCGTTTGGATCAATGCTGCTTTTGTCTTAATCATAAGGATGAATATAATTAAAAAGCCCTGTCCCGGGCATCCGAAACAGGGCTTTAATCTTGAATAGTGACTACAGTGTTAATCTACCAGTCTTCATCGCCCCAATCATCATCTTCTTCAATCACAAAACCATAGCCTTCTGATTCAAGGTGGGCTTTCACAATTTCGGATACATCGGTTGGTCCCGACACGCCCCAGCTAAAGTCTAGAATCGCCTGTAATAGTTTTTCCGGATCGCTGTGGAGTTTTGCCACATCTTTACCCCAAACTTCTTTGACAGATTCCAATGGCTCTTCTGATGGAATGTAGGGCGCAGGCATCTTTGTCCCTGGCATCACGTTTTGCGGATCTTTAAACCATTCAATAAGCCATTCCGGGCGCAGCCTTTCTTTAGTCAGTGCTAGGTTGGGGCCCCAAGTGACCGCAGCCTGTTTCGGCTTTTGGTCTCCATAAAAGTGACAATTTTGACATCCGCCCATTTCAGCAATCACATCACCCGCTTTATAAGAGGTGGATCGCTTATTCACCGTGTGTGGATTTTCATAAGGAAGTGTTTGCCCATCTTTTAACTGGAAGTATTTAATAATGGAATTCCAATTTTCATCAGACATCATACTGAATGTAGGCATCCGTGCGGCCAAATTGGGTCGGATCATGGTTGGATTTTTCAAAAATTTCAAGAGCCAATCAGGCTGAACCTTCCGGCCTTCTGTATCCAGCATGGGTGGTGCAAATGATAGTACAATACCACGATCTTCAGAAGTCGCCTCATCAGCAATTTCACCAAGCCAGGAAGCAACCGTTGGTTGAATGGCGCCCCCATCCCCATCAATGGCATGACAGCCTTGACAGTTATATTGTCGGATTAATTTTTCGCCCGCTACAATGGCTATATTCCGTTCATTTTGGGCCGGCAGTTTCGAAGGTGGAATTTCATCCTTCACCCAACCCATGATTACGGTGGTGATTGCATCCAATTCTTGGTCATTTAATCCAAAGTGCGGCATTCGTAATTTTTCAAGAGGTGCCTTCACCTTAATCTTATAGGATTCATCTTCCTGCGGTATCATATCAAAAATGCGGGGATTATCCACTTTTTGTCTGAACCAATCCCATTTGGTATGGGGCAGTTCATCATGGAAATAACCAAAATCTAATTTTGAAATCAGCTTACTGGCTTCCGTTGTTAATGGGGTACCGATTGGTTTCGCATCTTCAAAACCATCAATATCATGACAACTGAAACAGCCATACTGTCGGATCAATTTGCCCCCTGCATAATTCAATTTATCATCCAGCCCCATGCCTGCGATACGGGCGTCCACTTCTTCTTTCCGAAGAGTAGAACCCAAAAATTCTCCAACAATCACATTCAGTATGGATTCATTAACACCTGGGACTGATTGATCATCAAAATTCTCATCCCTGTTTGAAATCAAATAAGCAGATATATCGGCTGCTTCACTTTTGGTTAGTCGCAGGTCCGGCATTATAGTTGCGGTGTGATATCCCTGAGGATCGCGAATCCAGTTATATATCCACTGTTGGGTAGTTTTTGAACCAAGTTTCACCAAGTTGGGACCATGCTCACGGCGCATGGAATTTACTGATTTAAATTCTACGGGCTCTTCGCCTTCAGATGCATGGCAACCCAAACATCCAAGTGAATTTACGAGCATTCGGCCATTTTCAGAATCGCCACCTCTTGGCAATCGATCCATTTTATAATCTTCACTTCGGTCAAATAAATATTCAACCATAGCATGAATTTCCTGCTCAGACCGTTTTACTGATTCAGGATCATCATTATTGACCTGATTAAAAAAGTGCGGCATCCATGAATTCTCTCTAAATCCACGTGGCTCTAAAATCCATTTGAATGCAAAATCTTTAGAAGTTTTTTGAGCAATTTTTCTCAGCCCGGGGCCGGGTTTGGGTGTATCTTCAAAACCATCGATCTGGTGACAACCAAAACATCCACCTTTTTCTACTATAGACATCCCCAGAGCAAGTGTCGAGGATTCCTGTACGGGGATTGAGCCCGCATGACATTTCAAACAGGATGCTTCCACATATTTCATAGGGAGCATAGGCGTATCCCAATGGTGAAGGGGGTGCCATTTTAATTCTTCATCATTTTTCCATCTTTCCGCCATTTCTGAATTATCGGGACTATGAGCAGCGGATATAAAATCGGTCATGGGATGGGGAGAGTTCGCACTGAGATATAAATCTAAATTGGGGTGTGTTGTATAAGGCTGTGGCGCTTCTTCAAATCCTTGTTTATCAATACCCATATGACAGGTCGTACAGCGATCCACTTTGGGAACGCCCATGTAAATCATATCATCCTGGATATCTTTTACCACCACCTGTTTTACTTCATAATATGGGTCGATAAAATCAAGTACGGGCACGTCACGGACAATATTGGCTACCTTATTAGAAAAGGACATGGCCTCCGGATCAATTTTGGATAATTTCCTCTCTGATAAATCTTTTTCTCTGGAGATTGAACCCAAAGCATCATTTGCCTGCTTTAATGTTAACCGGATGGCTTTTAATTCTTCATTCGCAGCCTCTACCTGCCCTTCGATCACTTCTGCTTGTAGTTTAGTGTCGGTCGTAAGGGCCACCAATTTATCTAATACTTTTGTGGCAGATGGTAAATCACCATGGCCATGTTGAGCTTGTTCAAAATTATATTTCGCCACATCCATGTCTGCTTTGGCAAACTGATAATTTTGATTCTTCGCATATAGGTCTGCATCAAGCCTTCCAATTTTTTCTTCTAACGCCGTGATTTCTTCTTGTCGAGAATCAATTTCATTTTGTGCATTTTCAAACGCAATCTTCAGTTCGCCATATTCTTCATTTTCATCTAGAGACGTATTTGCTGAAGCGATATCAGCTTTTGTTTTTTCAATCTCCAAATTTCTGAATTCAATCTGATATTTTTTCCATGGGCGATTGAAATCATTGGCAAATGTCAATAGCCATACAAAGGTAAATAAAAGGCTCGAAATGGCGAACCATTTATTGAGCTTCAGAATATTATAATGGCGTTCTTGTTGATTAATCATATTTCGTTCTGATTCTCAGCTAAAAATTGAAAAAGTATTCTGGAATGGAAATGATATACTTCAAGTTAAACATCCACCTTAGATACATCTTTATTGGCAATGTAAGCGCCGCAATGATGAGTACAATAAATATGGAATATCTTGCCACACCCAACTTTGCATACATGTCCTTGAGCCATGTTTTAGCCAATAATGGCGGCAATACCATAAAATATCCTAAGATAATGATTATACCCCAAATTTCTCTAAGCAGGATATTTCCTGGCAATCCGGTTCCCATCCATTTTACATAAATGAATTCGGAGAAGTTCACGTTGGTTAAGGCCTCAACCTTGTGACTATCCCAATATTCGAATGGACCAAAGAAGTTCCAGTTTGGTCCACGTAAGAAAGTACCAATCACAATAAGGAGTACCCATAACACCAGCCATCCAAACATGAAAATGGCAATGGATAATTTTCGATTTTTATAGCTGTAATACCCAGAACCTTCCGGATTATTATCCAGATAAGGAATGGCCATGAGACCCAAAATGATTAAACTCGGCAATACCACACCCGCCATCCAGGGATCAAAATATACTAGCATTTCTTGGAGGCCCAAGAAGTACCATGGTGCTTTCGCCGGGTTTGGCGATTCAGATGGGTTTGCTGGCTCTTCTAATGGTGCTGCTAACCCAATGGACCAGAGCAAAAAGAACGCAGAACAAAGGATCAATGAAATCAACTCTACATAGACCAGATCCGGCCAAACAAGAACCTTATCATTGGGGGCATCATAATGTTCATCTACCGGTTTGCCTGCTTCCTGCAATTCATCATTCTTATAGGCTTGGCTCATGGAGAGCCATGTAAAGAAAAAGACTAAAAAGATTAATCCAGAAATGGGTACGTTATCCGGTTTCAACACAATGGATCTAAAATCAGGGTCACCTAAACCAAACACAAAAAAGGCAATCAATAATCCCGTAATGATGATTAATGATTTTTTACCCCAGAGTGAATCAAATTTTAATCGGCGATGCCATTTGTCAAACCAATCCGATGGTGGAAAAATAAAGAAAAAGATGACAAAGGTAAATGTCACCAAAATCGTTGGCTTTGCGAGAACGTCTATTAAATGTTTAAATCCTTCCATAGCCTACACCGGTGTGGAAATTCCACCATCTTTACGAATCCGCCAGAAGTGAACGGCCATAAATATCATGATAACGAATGGAAGTCCGATGCAGTGAAGCACATAGAACCGAAGCAAGGTCGCTTCACCCAAAAAACGACCACCAATTAATGCAAACCGCACATCACTGGCTACCGTTACAAAATTAATATCCCCGATGGCCAACAAGGCAGCACCAGGACCTTCCGATCCTAAGAATGGTGTGGCCCGAGCCATATTTGATCCCACTGCAATGGCCCAAATCGCTAACTGATCCCATGGGAGTAAGTAACCCGTAAAGCTCAAGAGCAGTGTTAAGAGTAATAGTACAACACCAATGGCCCAGTTGAATTCTCTCGGTGGTTTATAAGAGCCGGTCATAAAGACTCGGAACATATGAAGCC
>LUMJ01000297.1_pt1 | contig 22828 bp, 16 predicted proteins | sample 729631 | NCBI WGS metagenome assembly LUMJ01 (sample SAMN03860266, study PRJNA289734) | marine metagenome | biome: seawater column; feature: ocean; material: water; isolation source: Red Sea water column Station 22 - depth 500m | place: Saudi Arabia: Red Sea | collected 2011-10-15 | depth 500 m
CCATTGAGCCGTGCATCCATCGGGTTTAAACCTCAGAATATGTTATTTGGATCAGAAGGAAACCTGGGCATCATGACCAAGGCTGTCCTCAAAATTCATAAGAAGCCAGAAACAAAAAAATATAACTCCGTTATCTTTAAAGATTTCGAATCCGGAACCAAATTTCTCTACGACCTATCCAAAACCAACTATGTACCATCCAGTGTGCGGCTGGTAGATAATGTACAATTCCGATTTGGTCAAGCACTGAAGCCTAAAGCAGAAGGCTTTAAGGCATTCATGAGCAAAGTAGAAAAATTCTTCGTGTTGAAGGTGAAAGGGTTTGATGCTGATAAAATGTGCGCCACTACGTTTGTGATGGAGGGGTCTAGGGGCGAAGTGGCCTATCAAGAAAAAAATATTTTAAAACTGGCTAAACAGCATGGTGGATTGATTGGCGGTCCCGGAAATGGAAAACGGGGATATCTGCTCACCTTTGCCATTGCTTACATCCGGGATTTTTTAACGGACTACCACGTGATTGGTGAAACCATGGAAACCACTGTGCCGTGGAGTAAAATTAAAACCGTCTGCGAAGCAGCCACTGAAACGCTGTTAACCTACCATGCAAAACACAATTTCCCCGGGAAGCCGTATATCTCTTACCGCATTCCTCAGATTTACCATACAGGGGTCTGCATCTACTTTATGCTGGGGATGAGCGTGAAAGATATACCGGATGCGGAAGAACTCTTTGGCGAAATTGAGCATGCCATCCGGAAGGCCATCATGGATAAGGGTGGGTCCATTTCTCACCATCACGGCGTAGGCAAGATTCGGAAAGATTTTGTAAAAGATACCATTTCTAATTCCAGTATTGAATTGATTAAAGATTTAAAAAACGCCCACGACCCTACCAATATATTTGGAATTCGCAACGGCGTATTTGCCAACGAACCTTAGAGGGTTATCATAAAAATTTCAGGATCCATTTTTATCATTACCGGAGCATCATCCGGCATTGGAGAAGGGCTGGCAAAAGGCTTATCCTCCCGCGGCGCCAGCGTAGTATTGGCCGCCCGGAGTGAAAATAAACTCAACCGAATCCAGAACGAAATTGAATCGGATGGAGGTAGGGTCATTGCTGTGCCGACCGATATTACGGATCGAAATGCTTGTAAGACATTGGTAGATAAAACGGCGGCAACCTTTGGCGGTGTGGACGGCATAATTTTAAGTGCCGTGAATTGTGTCCACGCATCTTTACCAGTATTAATAAAATCAAAGGGTGTTATTGTATCCATTACCACGGCGCAGGCCCTGATGGGCTTTCCGGCACATGCGGGCTATGCCGCCTCGAAGCACGCCCTCCGCGGTTTTACTGAAACGCTGGAAATTGAATCGGATGGCAAGGTAAAATTTATGGATGCATATTTAGGGTGGATTAAGGGTACGGATTTGCGGGCTAACGCCTTTGGGGCTGATGGAGAAAAGTTAGGGGCATCGAAGCATACCCATGGGAACCACGCGATCGAATTGGATGATTGCGTGAATGGCATTATCAAAGGGATGGCTGCCGGGAAGCGACGTGTGTACACGCCGGGGAAATTACGGATGATACCATTATTAAATATATTTGCCAGGAGCTGGCTCCAGCGAAAAGTATCTAAAGCCGTTAAAGACCATAATAAATAATGTATGGTACGCAGATTTGCGCACCATACATTTGTTTAAATTATTAAAATGACTTATTCAGCCGCAGCCTCTACGGCAGACCAAACTCGCCAGATATTTTTATAGCAGATTTTTTCTATATCCTCTTCAGAATATCCCCGCTTTAGCAAATGATAAATGAGGTTTGGGTAAGAAGCCGCATCTTTCAATCCATATGGCAAAGTATCGCCTACACCATCATAGTCCGAACCGATGGCCACATGGTCAATGCCCGCCAATTCTACTACACGGTCAAAATGGTCCACCACTTCTGTAATGTCCGCATACATAGGATTTTCTGCCCGAACTTTTTTCGCATAGTCTTTTAATTCATCATCATCGGCAGTTAATCCATTTTCTTTTGCATAGGCGGCAATCTTTTCGCTGTTGGCCGCACGTTTGTCCTGAGCTTCTTGCGTCACAAACGAAGAACCATAATTAATCTGGATAACACCGCCGTTGTCCTTCAATCTGCGAATCTCATCATCACCCATGTTCCGTTCCCATCCTGGAGTGAAATGACGACAGGATGAATGAGAAGCAATTACGGGAACGTCTGTCATATCCAGCACTTGATTGATCACCTCATCGGTGACGTGGGATATATCCACCATAATGCCCACGCGGTTCATTTCTTTCACCACTTCACGGCCGAAAGGGCTCAATCCACCCCAGGTATTGGTGGTGTCGTAAGATGAATCACAAATGAGATTATCTTTGGCGTGGGTGAGTGTGATGTACCGAATCCCCCGATCGTAGAAATACTGGATGTTGCTTAAGTCGTCCAAAATAGGCGCCCCGTTTTCCATCCCCATGGGTAGGGCAATTTTCCCGTCGGCGAAGATGCGGTTTACAGCTGCAACGCTGGTGGCGACTTCGAATTTATCGGGATGGTCATCAGCAATGCGTTGGACTAGATCAATGAGTGAGTCGGCTTTTTCTTTCGCGCCGCCGGTTTCTTGGTATGAGGAAGGGACGTAGATAGACATAAAGGGTGCATCAAGGCCTCCTTCTTTGGCACGGACATAATCGAAGTCACCGCCTTCTGTCCGGACAGAAAGATCTTCGTAGCCGTCATTGAGACGCCACGGTACATCGATATGGCCATCCGTAATGATGAACTCATGAGCCAATTCGTAAGCCCGTTTTTTCAGGGCCGCGTCATTGCTGCAGCCCCCAATTAAAATGGCAATTGTGATTAATAATATGTGTTTCAGTTTCTTCATGATTATTCCTTTACATATTGGGTACGAGCATCACCGCATTTTGTACCATTCTGGATGGTCCCACCCAAAACATGCGATATTGCGTATTGTCCACCAGATAAACAATTTTCCCACGACCCATAGGTTGAATGGCGGCGAATGTTTTTCCAGCTAAAAGTTTTCGATTTTCTATGGATGCATAACCCGCAACTTTCAATTGCGTGGCATCTTTGTGATAATACCCCACAGTTTGCAGTGACGGATCGGGCACAAGGGCAGACACACTTTGTTTAAGTGTATATAAACGATCCGGGAGCCCAAAGGCCAGTGGATTTGAATTGTCAATCATGCCGTAAAATGCAGTTCCGGGAATACGCTTGAGGCCCAGTGAATCTGAACGATCTTCATAACGAGTATATGCACTGGGCAGAATACCTTCTTTTTCCGGTTTGGGTGGCTGGACGGTCTTCACCTTATTGATGCCGGATTTTTCTGTAAAGAATGTGGCGCTGCCTTCTGTAGCCACCAGCGTGCCCCCCTTTGTAACCCAGCCCTTCAATTTTTTCACTATGGATGAATCCAAACTGCCTCGTGCGCCGGGGAATAAAAGAACATCATATTGATTCAAATCCAGACTATTTAATCGGTTCATTCTCAGTTTAGAAATACCCAGTTCTGTTTCTTTATCTAGCAAATACCAGAGCTGGCCTGCCGTATAGGAGTTGAAAGGCGAATCCACCATGAGACCCACTTTGGGGGGTTTTAAGGGGACCATATTCCCTGACCCGAAGTCGATACCTTCTTTCATTCGTCCTGTGGTAAAGGCTTCAATGTTTACACTAGCGTCTTTGGCGATTTGGGCCATATCACTCTGAACGGATTCAGCCTTTTTCGTATTGCGCCCCATGAGAATGACCAATGTGCCTTGTGAATAAGTACGGGTCCCATTATTGAATGTTTTGCGCGCCGAACGCACTTTATATCCTTTCGCCCATAGGTGAGCCAATGCTTTTGGTGCATGGCGCTGATCCCAATCAATTACATATGCATATGCATCACGGGCTTGGTTAACGCTACTCGAATAGGTCAGACTTTCATTTACCAGATCAGTCTTCACTCGCGGTTTAGTTTCTGACCAATAAGCATCCAAGTTATAGGCAAGGGGCGCTGCCCAACTAGCCATATCATACATGATGGAATCTTCAATAGCCATTTCTCTTTGCATGACTGTATTAATAAAAAGGTGACGGGGCTGATCGGTATAAATGAGGAAATCCCCTTTATTAAAGACCTGTCTCGAGGCCTTCCCGGATTCATAAGCATGGGCTTTGTTGACTGTAAAGTTCGCTTTGGCCTTTCGGACTTCTACACCATGAGCGCGAAGCATATTAACTACATCATAAAGGTGGTTACCGGGATTATCTGGTAGGATATAGACGGCTGATTTGCCCGTATTGGTTTTTTGCTGGAAAGTATCATGGAAATATTGATTCAGAGTTTGGCGGTTTCGGACAGCTGCTGAAAGGGTAGCAAAAGATGTTTCATAATGGTCGAAGACTCGCTGCCGAAGGGTAAGAATGTATCCATCATCCGTTTCAACGGCTCGGCCGCCACGGGAGTGTCCGCCCTGTTCCACCAGCATACCGATAGAACCCATTACGCTTGGATAGGAGGATCCATAGCCCGGGTAGAAAAAATCAAATCCTTCCCGGGTGTAGTACATAACTTTGTGTTTATCAAAGGCCGCGATGTTTGCCAGACCAAATGTGTCAGATAGAGCCTCATAAGGTTCCGGCAGCATAAGGTTGCGCGGTGTCGTGCCGGGCATGGTAAAATAATTTCTGTTGAATCCCATTTCATGATAATCCACATGGATTTGAGGGAGCCATTCTTGATAGGCTGCAATGCGCCCTTGGGACTCGGGGTGAACTAGCCACACCCAATCCCGATTCAGATCAAACCAATAATGATTGGTCCGGCCACCAGGCCAGGGTTCGTCATGCTCATAATCGAATTGATCCGCATTGGTCACATGGCTCTGGGCTGATTTATACCAATATACATACCGATCCCGCCCATCCGGATTGATGCATGGGACCAATATCACAACTGAATTATCCAAAATGGCTTTGGTTTCTTTGTCTCGTCCGGCAGCTAACCGGTAGGCCACCTGCATGACCGCTTCAGTGCTGGAGGCCTCATTGCCATGGACATTATAACTGAGCCAATAAATTCCCGGATTTTCTCGAATGATTTTTTTTGCCACAGCAGGATTAATATTGCGAGGATCTGCCAGCCGCTGGTTATTTTTTTGAATATCATCCAATCGTTTCTGATTTTTTTCACTCGTAATCACTAAATATTCCAGTGCCCGGCCTTCATGGGTTTTCCCATAGGGATGGATGGAAACACGGTCCGATTGTTCATCCAGAGTTCTTAAATAACTCAACACATCTGCATAAATGGTGTATTCCGTGCCCAATTCATATCCAAGGTAATCTTTTGGTGATGAAATGGATCGGTCATAGCGAATCCCCGGCGTGAATTCAAAACGAGGATTCAATAATTCAACTTGGCCAAACAAAGATGTTGCGGCAATCAAACCGCTAATTATATAGGTATTAACCCTTTTCATTTTTCTCATTTTATTTCCTTCTATTTTACACACCCCGTCTTCAGCATTCTGCGGAAGATGGCCCCTCTAAAAGGGGGGACTTTTAAGGGTGTAATTCAAACTTACTCTTCCCACCAATGGGGCAGGCGTTTGCTGTCTCCCGTGACCAATTCATTCATGGTCTTGGCCTCATAGAGCCTTCCGTTGAGCATGACCATTTCCACCGAATCAGAATTTTCAATATCATCTAATGGATTTTTTCCCAGGATGACCAAGTCCGCAAGTTTACCCGCCTCAAGACTACCCAAATCATCACCCATGCCTAAATATTCAGCACCGTTTAAGGTAGATGCTCTCAATGCTTCCATAGGACTCATGCCGCCTTGGGCCAGCATCCACATTTCCCAATGGACGCCCAACCCTTCGAGCTGACCGTGGGCACCATTGTTTACTTTTACGCCAGCATCGGATAGTGCCTTCGCCGCTTTGGCATTTTCGATATGATTCCAGTCGTCTTCCTCAATTTTCATTCTGCGCCGTTTTTGATCTAATAATGGTTGGGGAAAAAATCCCTGAAGATGCTGATGCTCAAAGATTTTCATTTTGGAATACCAATAGTTCTCGCCCCACAAACCACCATAACTCACGACTAAAGTTGGGGTGTAGCCAACACCACTTTCGCCATACAGGGTGAGGGCATCTTTATATAATGGAGAGACAGGTATGGAATGTTCAATTCCTGTATGACCATCTACCAGCATATTCAAATTATGTTGAAAAGTTGAGCCACCTTCCGGATAGACCAGCATGTCTAATTCTCTAGCTGCTTTCAGGATTTGCTGGCGCTGTTCCCTCCGGGGCTGATTGTAGGATTTTACAGAAAATCCGCCGAATGCTTTAATTCGCTTCAATGCCCGTCTAGCATCGTCTAAGCCATTTACTTCTGCGGTGAATCCGGTGACCGCTCCATATAATATGGTGCCGGTGGAGTAAATCCGCGGAGCAAGAATTTTTCCCGCCTTCTGGAGTTCGGAGTTTGCGAAAACCATTTCAGTATCCCGACTAGGGTCGTGGGTAGTGGTCACACCGAAAGCGAGGTTGGCGAGATAGTGCCAATTCTGTTCTGATGAAAGGCCGTCCCATTCCAAGCCCATATGGGCGTGAACATCAATGAGCCCGGGAATGATGGTTTTGCCATAGGCATCTACCATATCTGCCCCTTTGGGAATTTTCATTTTGCTGCTGCCTACTTTTTTGATGCGATTATTTTCTACAATGATGACACCGTTATCAATCACCTTGTCTCCGTCCATGGTAATGATCTTTGCGCCGGTGATGGCCACCAACCCTTTGGGCGATGGGGATTCGGCCGACCATCCCAATTCAGTGCCGTATTCAGATGGATCCGATAGTGAGTCAGGCGCTTCGGGGACGAATGAAAACGCATCTTTCAAATCGGTTGTAAAAAGCTCAGAGCCAAGGGTCCAATGGACAGAATTATTATCTGACCAATGGGGTTCGAAACCACTGCCGGCGGTCAATTGTTTTACGGGTACGCTAGCTGTTTTTGGGCCGAGATTAATGGCTTTCCCCATTTTAGAAAAGGGCGCGGCAAAAACATGAAATCGATAATCGAAGAGGACCCAATCTTCGTTGGGGGAGAGAATAATCCGATTGGCATATTTAGATGTAGCCAGGACGCGTCTATCCTGTCCGTTTAAGTCTATACTGTAAAGAGCGCGGTTTCCCTTTTCTCTGCCCAAAAGAAGGATGCGTGAATTCCCGGAAGTGAAGCGTGGCTCAGACCCACTCTTGCTCACCAGTTTTGGTTTCCCACCTTTTGCTTTAATAGTATAAATGCCTGTGTCGGAGGCATGATCTGTACCACGAATCCACGAACCGCCACCACGGCGGTAGACCAATTGAGAACCATCTGAAGACCAAGCCGGACTAAAGTAGTGACCCTTTGCTACTTTCAAAAATTTAGGCTTACCGCCTTTACTATTTACAACGGCAATACGTCCCCGGGCCTTATCGGACCATGTAGTGAAAGCGATTTGCTTCCCATCAGGGGACCAAGCAGGGCTATATTCTAGTCCATTATGCTGTTTGGTCAGGCGTTTTCTTTTGGAGCCATCCACATTTGCCACGTAAAGTTTGCCCAGCGCATTGAATACAACCCGCTTCCCATCAGGGCTCACGCGGGTGTGAAGGAGGACGCTCACTTTAAAATCACTGCCGCCTACTTCATTTTTCATGACATAAGGTTCAGTGATATCCATATTTACTTCTGCCGTAAATGGAATCTCTTTTACATCCCCATTGGAGACAATCACATTCCAAAATCCGCCTTTGGCAGTAATGATAATATTTTTACCATTAGGGGTCCAGCTAAATCCCGGGTGAATACCGAATATGGCCCATGTTTCCTGGGCATCCCGATTAAGATTATCATATAGCATTCGCTCATTGCCGGTTGCTAGATCTTTGACAAAGAGGACGGTTTTTAATCCAACTCTGCGGACAAAAGCCAACTGTTTTCCATCAGGAGAAATTTGAGGGGTAGCCGCACCACCGGGGCCAGCGGTTACAGTGGTTTTTTCCCCGGTTTCAAAATCAATTCTGTGAATGGCATAAATCGTGCCATAAGGATCCCGATTATACTGGTACGTATTGCCTGGGCTCACATCTTGAGAATAATAAAGGTATCGCCCATCAGGACTTACATCCGGCTCACCCGCATCGTGCTGCCAGTTTCGCCTGTCGTTTATATTAATCCCGCTGCCGCCGCTGATATGGTAGCGCCACATTTCGCCTGCACCCAGCGAACGGGTATTAACAAAATGTTTCCGGGCAATGACGTATTGACCATCCGCAGAAAAGACCGGATTATTCAACAGTCTAAATTTTTCTTTTGATACTTGTCGGGGATTAGATCCATCTCGATCGATAATCCAGATATTATCACCACCGGATCGGTCAGAGGTAAAGGCAATAGATTTGCCGTCTGGACTGTAGGCAGGTTGAATATCCCAAGCCGGTCCGCTAGAGATACGCTTGGCCTCACCACCGGAAATAGGCATGGTGTAGAGATCACCCAAAAGATCAAATATAATTTCACGCCCATCGGGAGATACATCCAGACTAATCCACGTTCCTTCTGAGGTGGTGAAGGATAATGTTTTTGTAGGCCCGAGATCTCCATTCACTTTCCATTTTTTCTTATCTTGAACCGGCTCCGCCATATCCGCCACAGAATTATTTGGCAAGAATCCAGGCACAGTGCAGCAATGGTTTTCTTTTGAAATTTCCTGTGCGTTAATAAAACCAAAAACAGACGCAAAGATCAACAATTGTTTTAATCGCATAAGAACCTCCTCCTTAGCAAATGGTCTAAAATGTTTGAACAGATAAATAATTTGTGGTGCCGGCCACACCCATGGGGACACCACCTGTAATCACGTAGGATTCACCACTTTTGATCAATTTTCGTTCCGTTAACACTGCATCACATACGTCCGGTACGGATTCAATATTATCATATTGACCCACCTTAATTGGGGTCACTCCCCAAACCAGTTGAAGTTGTCGAGCAACACGGTCAAATGGGGTTAGTGCCAGAATAGTTACTTGGGGTCGATAGCGAGCAATCATTTGAGCCGTACTGCCGCTGTGTGTCATGGTCAGAATAAGATTAATATCCAAATCCTGAGCAATTTCGCATACAGCATGACTAATTGCATCCGCCGTTTTGGTCACTTCCTCGGGGAGGGAATTTCGTCCCGATGGTGTGGCTTGTTCCGTTTCGTTAATCACCCTTTTTAAGGTTTGAATTACATCCACAGGATAGTTCCCCACAGCCGTTTCGCCGGTGACCATAAGTGCATCTACGCTATCAATAATGGCATTGGCAATATCACTTACTTCAGCCCGAGTTGGGGTTTGGCTATCTACCATGGATTCCAGCATTTGAGTGGCAATCACCACCGGTTTACCCAAGGCTCCTGCCACATCAATGATTTGTTTTTGTGCCAAGGGTACTTGCTCTGCAGGAATCTCCACACCCAAATCGCCCCGAGCCACCATGACCGCATCAAATGATTCTGTAATAGCGCCGATATCGCTGAGGGCTTCCCACTTTTCAATTTTGGCCATGACGGGCAGGTGTTTGTCAACTTCATCCATGACAGCCAACACTTCATTCAAATCTTCCGCTGAACGAACAAATGAAAGAGCAATCCAATCGGCACCCAATTCCAACGCCATCTTTAAATCAGTTTTATCTTGGTCCGTTAAGGGCGGTACATCTAAAGTAATGCCGGGGAAGTTGACCCCTTTCCGGGGCTCCACTAAACCGCCAATCACAGCCTTGCATTTAATTGTATGTTTCGAAACCGTTTCTTCAACCTGAAGCTGGATTCGTCCATCATTGATTAATATTTTTGCCCCCTCAGAAACATCCCTAAACCCAATGCCCCCTGTGACGCTGATATGATTTTCATCAGCACCATTTTCATTGGTAATGGTAATGGATTGTCCTGCTTCTAAAATAAAATCCGGTAGTACATCAGTGATGCGGATTTTAGGTCCGGCCAAATCGGTTAAAATACAAGGCCGCAGTCCGTCAGCTCTTTTCAGGGATTCAACCAGGTTGTATAAATTTCTTTTGGTTGCTTCATCCCCATGGGACATATTGAGGCGAAAGGTATTCACCCCCGCATCCAGCATGGCTTGAAGAGTCTCTATATCCTCGCAGGCGGGGCCGATGGTGGCAATTATTTTTGTTTTACTATCCATAATAATTTTATTATTTAATTAACTGAAAATGGTATGCTTAATCTGAAGGGTGAAATTTTTGCGTTGAATTTTTTCCCATGTTCATTGATCATTTCAAAATGACCGTGCATGACGCCGAACTCGGTGGGGAGGGGACAAAAACTGGTGTATTCAAAAGATTCGCCATACTGAATGAAAGGTTTGTTCCCCACTACGCCGGGCCCGCGGACTTCTTCAATATTGCCATTCCCATCCGTGATGTGCCAATAGCGGTTCTTAAGTTGAACTGTATCTTCTCCATGGTTGGTAATTGTAATATGATAGGCAAAAAAGAAAATAGGCTTGGAGGGGTCAGACCGCTCAGGAATATAATTGGTATGAACCTGGATGTGAACTTGATCTGTTGTGGTTTCTATCATAGCACTAAAATTACAATTTATTTTATTCCCGAAGTATATGGATTCTCAGTAAATTTAATTTTCAGTTTCAGTAAACAAGGGGGAAGTCTATGATACGAATAATCAATTTTATAATTTTTATTTCCATCTTTTCTGGATGCACTCAACGGCCAGAAGAATCGGTTAATGTTAATACAAACTCAAAAATCACAGAAGTGGATTTGATGAACCACATTAAATATTTGGCGGATGATAAACGCGCAGGTCGGTATCCAGGGACCGTAGGATCTAAAGAAGCAGTAGACTATATTGTGGATCATTTTAGGGATTACGGGTTGTCTCCGGCGGGTTCCAATGGATATTTACAGAACTTTGATTTTATTACAGGGATAAACTTGGGCGAGAAAAATAATTTCACCGCCGATGGAGAGCGATATCAAGTGAATACCGACTTCATACCTTTAGAATTTTCTGCCAACCAAAAATTAAAAGCCGATATTGTTTTTGCCGGATATGGGTTTGCAATTGATGATTCTATAAAATGGAATGATTATAATAATATTAAAGCGGAAGGGAAGTGGGTAATAATTTTGAGAGGCGGGCCGGGTGGAGATCATCCTCATTCTGAATTTGTTGGACATTTACCTTTGCGAAAAAAGGCTTTGTTAGCTAGAGATCAAAAGGCAGCCGGCATTATTTTTGTAAATCAGGCTGGCGATGATGAATTAATTGCGCTCAAACATTCTCCCAATTCAACAGCTGTTGGTATTCCCGTGATTCACATTTCAAGAAATCTAGCGGACAAAATTTTATCTGGAAAACTAGAGGATCTTCAAAACGCAATGGATGAAAAGCTAGCTCCACAGTCCTTTGGAGTAGAAAAACAAATTTCTGCTGAAGTGGATTTGGCTAAGGAAACAGTTTCCGTTCCCAATGTAATTGGGTTGATACCTGGAAGCGACACTGTTTTGAAAGATGAATATATTGTAATTGGGGCTCACTTTGACCACTTGGGTTTTGGTGGAGAGGGAACTGGCTCTTTAACACCTGACACGAATGCCATACACAATGGAGCCGATGATAATGCTTCCGGCACAGCAGGCGTCTTGGAATTGGCGGAAACACTATCTGCAAACAGAAGTATTTTAAAAAGATCTGTAGTATTCATGGCCTACAATGCAGAAGAGGAAGGATTACTGGGTTCTAAATATTTTGTGAATAATCCCACAATCGACTTAAGCAATATTTCAATAATGATTAATATGGATATGATTGGTCGTATGTCTGATGGAAAGGTCACCGTGGGAGGTACGGGAACTTCTCCAAACTTTGAATCCATTTTGAATGAAGAAAATAAAGACCATGGGCTTAATTTAAAGATGAGCAAAGAAGGGTACGGCCCCAGCGATCATGCAAGTTTTTATGTGAATGATATTCCTGTTTTATTCTTTTTTACAGGCACCCATAACGATTACCACAAGCCAAGCGATGATTGGCAGCTCATAAATGTTGCGGGTGAAAAACAAATTGTAGAACTAATCTATGATGTAGTCGTCCGGCTTGGCAGAATGGACAATCGACCTACTTTCACAGAAGCGGGGCCAAAAGAAGCGCGCCAGACCCGTCGCAGTTTTAAGGTGACCTTTGGCGTTATACCTTCTTATGGCAGTGATGCGGAAGGGCTAGAAATTGATGGTGCAAAAAAAGATGGTCCCGCTGGAAAAGCAGGATTACAAAAAGGTGATATTATTATATCCATTGATGGTAAACCGGTTAAAAATATTTACGATTATATGTACCGATTGGCTGAATTGAAACCGGGTAGAGCTGTAGATGTTATTATTAAAAGAGGAGAGGAAGAATTAACCATAAAGGTTAATCTGTAAGGATTCTGTTTTTCAATTCAGCCCGCAATTCTAAAACGGCATTTACATAATTGTCTGAATGATTGTAAGCAAAAACCGACTTATAAACTTGCTCATTATTATTAGGGTTTGAGGTGGGATATCCGTTCTTTACAAGGTAATTACAAACGCTGGCAAATACATCAGCCCATTCATAGGGCATGCGAATTCCGTCGCCATTTCCATCCGTAGCATATGCATTAAAGCTAGAAGGAATAAATTGACCATATCCAAATGCACCAGCATAGGATCCTTTTATAGAATGGGGTGGAATGCTGTCAGTATAGCAATATTCTAAATAGGCCACCATTTCTTTTTTCGCCCACTTGGCCCGTTTTGGCATTTTTGCTATTTGAGTATACAAGGCATTGAAAACGGTAAATTGACCTTTATGTCTGCCGTAATTGCTCTCTACACCAATAATGCTCAATATGAGAAATGGGTCAACTTGCATTTGTTTACCCACGGATTTAAGAGCTGTTTCATTCTGTTGATAAAATGATGCACCTTTGCTGATTCTAGAATCAGTCACAAATAATTTTCGGTAATCGACCCAACTTTTCTTTTCGTAAGGCTTGGCGAAACGTTCCAATATTATATCGTGTGTGGTGATATCCCCATTAGAAAACGTTTCATTTAAAAATGATTCAGGAATCCCCCTATTTAGTGCATCGTTACGGATGGTTGAAAGAACGGAGTCCTCCACTGCACCAGGAGACGCCCAGAAAAGAAAAAGAATTAATTTACCCATTCTGCAATAAATATATTGGTATCGCCCGGCTTAGCTTGATTGCGATTAGAGCCAAATACGAAATATTTACCATTTGGACTAAACATCGGGAACCCATCAAATCCATCAAAAAAGGTAATACGTTCAAGATTGGTACCATCAATATTCACGGCCCATAGATCAAAATTTCTCCCTTTTGGGTCAGCCATATTTGAACAGAAAATGATTCGTTCATCACCGGGGAAAAAGAATGGCGCAAAATTCGCACCATTATTGTGAGTAATTTGCTGTTTATTGGTTCCGTCAGAATTCATAACGCGGATCTGTAAGTTCATGGGGCGAATCATGCTTTCAGCGATGAGTCCATTATAGTCGGCGATTTCTTTTGCTGTCTCAGGATAATATGCTCGCCATACGATTTTAGTGCCATCATGGCTAAAAAACGGGCCCCCATCATAACCCAATTTGTTGGTTAACATCCGCTTGTCAGAGCCGTCTGGGTTCATAGTCCACCCCTCGAAGTCTCCCGAAACAATAGATGTATATACAATTCGGCTTCCGTCTTCTGCTACTGTCGCCTCGGCATCATAACCTTTTTCTTCTGTCAGTTGCTCAAGTTCGGAACCATCCGTATTGGCACGAAAAATATCATACCCCTCGTGAAGCTTCCAAACATAGCCCTTACTATAATCCGGTGGAAGCGGGCAGGATTTATTAGCATGGTGGGTGGAGGCATAAACAATTTTTTCATTTTCTGGATATTGAAAATAGGCGCAAGTGGTAACCCCGTCTCCGGTAGAAACCATTTCAAATTCGCCACTTTCAATATCCATGATATAGATTTGGTCACAGAGCCCTTCACCATCATGAGACTGAAAAATCAATTTTCTACTGTCTGAACTAAAATAAGCTTCTGCGTTCTCTCCGCTAAACGTGAGTTGGCGTAAGTTTCTAAAATGAGTCTCTTGTTGTAGAAGGTGTTCATTTGCACTGCCATCCGCAAGTTTTGGGTGTTGATTTTTTGCCTGAGAGCGCATTAAAAACATGAACCCCAATGCAATTGCAATTACAATCAAATAATGTTGAAGTTTGGGCTGAGACATTTAGGTTTCCCCGCTGATTTTAAGTTTTGAAATTAAGGAGATAAATGATTTAGACACTAAGAATTCGAACAAAAAGTTCAACGATTACTAGTTTGTATTCTCTGCTTTATACTTTTCAATTGAAAGATCTCCTGCATATTCCCCATGGATTTCTTCCGGTAAGAGCGCAGCCAGACGGCACATCATTTCATCTCCAATCCGTTCCAGTTCTTTTTTGCGATCCTGCTTATTTGAAGGAAGTTTGAACGGTCCCATGGGCTTCCCGAATTGGGCAAAAATGGTGGGCCTAATACCTTTTTGGATATAGCGGAAATAAGGCTGATTAATTCCATGAATGCCCAAAGGGACAATAGGCACTTGCCCCAATGTAGAAAGATATACAGCGCCGGGCTTAGGTTTTCTGAGAAAAGGGGCAACAGCGCCTTCGGGGAAAATAGTTAAAATTTCTTCTGCCTTGATATACTGTAATGCCATTTTGATTGTTGAGGGCCCCATCCGTTTTCGATTAACAGGGATAACCCCATAAAGCCACAGGGCCCAGTAATTAAACCAGTCGATCACTTGATCGCTACCCATTAAAAATACAGCGGGCTTTTGAATAGCAAATACCGCAAAAAATGAATCCACCAAGTTGAAATGATTCACAACTACCATATATGGTCCTTTTTTGGGGAGATGGTGCTTTCCTTTAATGGTAATACGAGCCAACATGGTGCCGATAAACAACCCAAGAAAGCCAGAAATGTAACGCTGCCATCTCGGCCGCGGTTTCAAGAGATCTAGTTGGGTAAGTACACCCAAATTAACTTGGGAATTGGTTTAAAATATGTCCGATGCATGCACTAAGTTTTTTTGCAAAAGGAATGTGAATAAATTCATTGGGGCCATGGGCATTGGAGCTGGGCCCTAAAACACCGGTGATTACAAATTGGGCCTCGGGGAATTTTTCACCCAGCATAGACATAAATGGAATTGTGCCCCCCTCGCCCATGGCTAAGGCCGGTTTTTCATAAAAGGTATTTGATGCATCTTGAATAGCCTTATCCAACCAAGGGGCGAGTTTAGGCGCATTCCACCCATTGGCCGGCTCTTCCCAATCAATCAACACTGATGCATTGTAAGGCGGGTTTTCATTGAGAGTTTTATTGACCGCATCCATGGCTTGATGGCAATCCACATCTGGCGGGAGTCGGAAGGATAATTTCACAGCCGTATATGGCCGGAGCACATTGCCCCCATCTTTCATGGCTGGTATACCATCCATCCCCACAACAGATAGAGTCGGTTTCCATGTTCGGCGAAGGGACCCTTCTACCGGATCATCGATAGATGGCTTCATATTTTCATGCCAAGGGAAGGTTTCTGTTTCTCCACCTAAAGTTTCCATCATTTTTTTCACTTCTTCAATCCGGTGTTCGGGGATATTGGTGTGGAGATCAGAAACAATGATTTCACCCGTTATTTCATCTTCAATCCGGGATATAAGTTGACGCAGGACCCGGAATGAAGATGGGACCAAACCGCTGGCACTTCCAGAATGAACCCCCTCTGTTAATACATCCACACAAAGCTCACAGGCAATCATCCCCCGGAGAGAAACGGTCGTCCAAAACTGTTCATAATTGCCAGCGCCGGAATCGAGACAAACGACCAAATCCACATTGCCAATAATATTGGCATATTCATCTATATAATAAGGGAATGGATGCAAACATAGCATAGCCGTCATCAGCCCCACCGCGTCCATATAGTTTTCCATCTTTCATCACCGGATCCCATGGGCCGTATCCCCCATGCCACCCTTCCATTTCCGGCTGTTTATCCAAGTGACCATACATGAGGATATTTCCATCGCGCTCGCCGGGGATTTCGATCATAATGAGCGGTGTTCTGCCAGGTAAGCGTTTAACATGGAGGGTACTGTCTTCAGGTTTATGAGCATCTACCCATTGGGTAGCCAGATCAAGGGCCCGATCCATATGGCCGGATTCTTCCCAGTCCGGGTCAAAGGCCGGTGATTTATTGGGGATCTTTATATATTCAGTTAGGGTAGGGACGATTTCATCATCCCAAAATTGATTTAATTCGTGTTGAAGTTTTTCTGGATTCATCAGTTCTGTTTAATTAGATGAAAAATAAGGTGTCGATTTTACAAAAAGGGATGAATGTAAATCAGTCCTTTTGATAAATTACTTTTCCATCGAAAATGGTAGTAACAACTTCAACGTCCTTTATTCGCACCGGATCAATCTCAAGCAAATTTTCAGATACAATAACCACATCCGCCAATTTCCCCACAGATATAGATCCTTTAATATTTTCCTCGTGGGATGCGTAGGCTGAATTTAGTGTATAAGCCTGGATGGCCTCTTCAATGGTGATGCGCTCATCCGGGAACCAGCCTTCTTCAGGATTGCCCTCCAAAGTCTGGCGAGTGACGGCTGCATATAATCCCAACATGGGGTTCAATGGATATCGAGAAGCATTGGTGCCGGGAGAATCAGACCCAAAACAGACTACGGCACCACTATCCCACAAGGATCGGAAAGGATAGGCCCCCTTCGATCGCTCGTGACCAATCCGTTCTTCCATCCAGCGCATATCATCGGTACAGTGATAAGGCTGTACCTCGGCAATAATATTTTTGCCTGCAAACCGTTCATAATCTTTCGGATTAATCACTTGGGCATGTACCAGACGAAACCGCCGATCCTTTTCTCCATTGTGCTTAATGAGCCTGTCCACCATATCCAATAAGTACCCATTGGCTGCATCCCCGATAGCATGGACAGACAATTGGATGTCAGCGGAGTCGGCCTTTAATGCCAAATATTCCAAATTACTTTGGAGGTCTCGCCCTCCATTTTTGGATCGCCATGGAAACATAATCTTCCGCCACAATCCAAACTCGTTTGTATTATGTGAGTAGGGTTCGTAGAACCGCGCAGTGGAATTACCCATAATGCCATCGATCCATGCCTTTACGGTTCCCAACCGAATCATTTCATCTCCCGCCCCTTTTTTGATACCAAATTCAGCCATCTTTTCCCATTGATCCAAATAGCCTCGGGAGTGGATGCGCGCAGTGAGTTTTCCTTCATTACGAAGGTGATAAAAAATTTCTCTCTGTCGCGAATCGGACATATCGGATAAACTGGTGACACCGTATTGGGCACACCGTTTTAAAACCGCTTCCGATTCCCATACACGCTGTTCCCATGAACGGGGCGGTATAATCGTCCCAAAATGGTTTTGAACACCACTCCCCGAAAGGATGCCTGTGGGGTTGCCACGGCGGTCTCTCTCGACCTTTATATTTGGAGGGTCTGGAGAGGTTTTTGTAATGCCGGCAGCTTTAAGGGCATTGCCATTGGCAAAGAATATTTTTCTATCAAACCGCTGAATAAAAAGGTGGCGGTCTCCTATAAGTTTATCCACCATCTTGCGGTGGGGCTTGAAAAAATCTTTTTTTGCTTTTCTCCCTTCTTCGCCTATGGAACTTAACCCCCATGCTTCGTAAGCTGACCAAAGTCCGCCTGTAATCCATACCCCGGTGGCGAAGCGTTCGTGCACACTACGCACGCGTTCAATAAACGGTTTTTCTTCATGGACATCCATGAGATTTAATCCAGTCACAATCCGGCATGTAGATTCAAAATGCACATGGTTATCATTGAATCCAGGAAGTACAAGTTTGCCTTTTGCATCAATAATTTGGGTATGATCTCCTATGAAAGATTGAATGGTGTGATTTGACCCCACATGAATAATCTTATTATTTTTTATAGCGATGGCCTGTGCGGTTGGGTTGGATTTGTTAACCGTCCACACAGTACCATTTTTGATAACAATGTCTGCTTCTCCGGCAATGAGAATGGAAAATAGAAATAAGAAAAATCGTTTCATTGTGCCTCCAGTTACGAATTTGAAGGAAAGAAAATACGCATATGAAATAAAAAAAGGCCCCGGAAAACCCAGGGCCTTTTTTTAATCTAGCGATTTGGATTAATGATTAAAACGGTAAATCGTCTTCATCATCACCAGCAGCAACAGGCTTAGCCTGTCCGCCGCCGTTGTCCATCTTGCGGCCAAGCATGGTGAACAAATCACAGACCACTTCTGTGGTATAGCGTTTTACACCATCCTTGTCTTCCCAGTTACGGGTTTGGAGCTTACCCTCCAAATAGACCAGCTGGCCTTTTTTCAAAAGCTCGCCGGACATTTCCGCAGATTTCCCAAACATAACACAACGGTGCCATTCGGTTTTATCCTGAAGTTCACCGTTAGAATCACGCCAGGATTCATTGGTTGCTAGATTGAAGTTGGCCACGGCAGCACCGGACGGCGTGAACCGTGTTTCCGGGTCGCCACCCAGGTGTCCAACCAACACCACTTTATTTACACTACCTTTTTGCATATCGTACTCCTACTTGTTTTTTCGTGTTACTTACGCGTGTGTTTTATACTACGCACCAAATTCAATTGAGCGCAATAATTTTTTAAATATTTTTTATTTCCGTCGAGAAATGGAGCTTTATCGTTTACGATTTCCCCACAGCTTTTTGAGTGCAAGGGCACCGCCTGCAGCGGCCAAAACACCCAATCCACCGATTGGTGCTTGGTTGGGCGTTGAAGGGAAAGTTGGTTGTGCTATCATTGTGGATATGGGGATGATAAACGCTAACCATTTTCCATAATTCCATGTTCCATATTTCATGATGATTCTCCTTTATTTCATAAATAAAAGTTTATTTGTTTTAGATTGTTGTCCGAACTGTATGCGGCAAAAGTATATCCCGGAAGCCAAAGGACTCGGGTCCCATTGAATGGATTGTTTCCCGGCAAGTTGGGGTTCATTTATAATGTGGCTCACTTGCTCACCCCTTATATTATATATATAAATACTGACTGGACCTTTCTTTGGTATTTCAAACGATAGAGTTGTGGTCCCATTAAAGGGATTGGGAAAGGCAGGGTGGAGGCTGAACCGGTTGGGCGTTTCACTATCTGTTTCCATATTTGCAGACACAAACATAAGTTCATATTGGGGCGTATCAATTTTTGGATAGACCGATACCCCAGTCCTCAATGGTATCGTGCCGACACCACGAGTTTGAACCTCTATTGAACCGCCTTCAACCAATTTAATATACTGGTCCGTATTGCTGTTTTTAAGGTAGGCCACTATATCTTTTGGCAAAGAAGAAATATCCCATGTCATTTTAATTGGCGCATCAATGGATACATAGCCATACGCATTTGGTTCCAGCAAAACCATTTCTAATGGAATAGATAATATCCCGGGCCAAATATTTGGCAAATGCTGTATTTGTAATGCGGTAGTGTCGCTGAATGTCATGACAGCCAAGTGTCTTTTTATATCCAAGGGCATGAGTTGGAACGCATCACGAATATCTAAAGCTAAATATCCATCTGATGAAAAGGAGAGATAAGTGGATGCCTTCCCTTGTTCAGATTCAACATGAATTACCAAACTGCCAGACCGGGTTTCCCGTGATTTTAAAAATGTACCTACGGTTCCCGTTTTGCAATCACTTTTAAAATCATAAGTAGTGCCGCCTGCATTGGATTCAACCCAAAATCCTTGATAAGGCGCAATCAAGCCATCGGTCAATCCGCCTGTAGTCCCATTCCATGATTGATATTGAGAATTGGCATCATCCCAGACATAGACCGCCGAAGAGAAGCTAGGATTATCTGAAAACAGCTGATCTGCATCAATAGTGGATTCATAGGGGTTGCCTAAAAGATTCCATGCGGATTCAGTTGTGGAAACAGATACGGTTGGCGTGCTTTCTGTACCGCTCACATTGAGATAAACAGGCAAATCGTCAACCCCATCATTATTGGTGTCAGAAAACACATAGATTAAAAGACCATTTCCTGCAGTATAAGTGGATGTGGTTAGATTGGTCATGGCTTTGAAAAAAGAATTCACAGGGTCATAAATCCATACATTGGCGTCACCGCTTGACACATCGGCGTTGGTGATCCCCTGTGTCCAGAGCGGGGCAAGTAAATCATCATAGGTGGTGCCTGCGACTGGGCTTGATAACATTCGAAATCCCGAGTCACCGCTTATGGCCTGACCCACTGTAAATTTGGTAGAAAGGGCAGAGGAGGCACTTGAGCTATTGCTATTGTAATTATCAACCTGAGATAGTAGATAACGCAGATCCGACTTGGTCCCGATGATACCCTTTGATGTATCATATTGATAATTATCTTTAGTAGAAAGTGAAATGATTGAATGATTACTTGTTGATAAAGCAGAGGGGATATAGGAATTGTTTGTTGTTGTGCTTCCGCTACTGATCCAAGTTGTACCCCTTGCCCAACCTACACCGGCAATGAAAGTAGGGGAAGATGAACTGCCTTGAAAAGCGAGTATATTATCTCCCGTTCCTGATGGATTGAACCCTGCATCTTCATTGGTCCAATCGCCGGATATAGCCCCAGAATAAGAAACAACCGTGCCTGCATACACATCAGCGCTGGCAGTGTACTTCAGTGTACCTTCTGTATTTTTTAGTTCAGAACCATCCCAAGGGTTATCTGAAAAATAAATGACAGTGTTGGCATCAATATCGATTAGGGGAACAAAATCAAAATTTTTGTTACCATCTGCATTGACGGTAACAAAAACCAGATCACCGGCGGAAAGAATAGTCTGCGCCATTAACATTGAGGACAATGCTAAACCATATAAAAATAAATATTTTTTTAAACGTTGCATAATACCTAAACGGTACTATGCTGGCACCAGTGGTTGTGGTTAAGCTTTAAAAAAGCGCAGTCAAAACTGCTGATAAACGAAGCAAATAATCAATGAAATAATCCCCTACCAGATTTTGGGGATTAATGCTTTTCGAGAACGTGGATAGTCTGAAAATTTTTCTTGATACCATTTATGATTGGCCCGAGCGCGTGGCACCAAATTGGCTATGGCCCAAACGGCGAAGGATAATCCAGCCAATGACCATGTGGCCAATGCCCAGCCAATCCATTCTAAAATTTCCCCAAAATAATTGGGACAGGAAATCCATTTGAACATATGACCGTGAGGGATTTTATAATCCACCTCCCCATTTTCACGAAGCGCAAACAGCATGTCATCCGTTTTAATATTGATGCCCATACCGGTAATAAACAGCATAACGCCAATAATAAATTGGGGGCTATAGAGCCATTCATAGGGATAGGGGTGATGGAGGCTGAATATCCATTCTGCATTAAGCCATGAGTTAATACTATTGAATCCAATGGCAAACAGGACTATGCTGATGGGCATTTTTTTGCCCGAAATGTGGGCCCGGGCCGGCCAAACCCAGCTGCGGTGAACATAGTGGGTCATCCACATGATATAAAAAATAATGCCTGTGGGGTCGGCCAAATTCCATCCGGAAGCGCCAATACCAAAAAAGACTGTCATGACGATAATGCAGGGGGATTCCATTGCAATCCATCCCAGCCGGGCAGGGATTCGCGGCCCCCAGCCGGGACGCTCATGGCGGCCATAGGGCGCCCGAATGAACATAAGTAAAATGAAAGTACCAGCTGCAATACCCAGCCAATTCCAAATGGTTAGTTCATATTGCCATTGATCAATCAGCATGTTTAATCATCCAATCAACCGTATCCTGAATTGTATGTTTTAAAGACCGCGGTGTATGGCCCAATTCTGCTTTAGCCAATGTTCCGGGAATATCTTTGCATTGTAGGGATAAGGCATGAAGGCTACCCCGGCTAAATGAAGGTCGATTGCCCGTTAGTTTTGAAAAAACATAGGCAAAAGGCAGGGCAGTATATGCGGTCCAAAAGGGTAATGTGCCATAAGCAGTTCGCTGGCCAATTTGTTGAGAAATAATATCTGAAATTTGTCGAAAGGTTGCCCATTCGCCGGGTAAAATATAATGCTGACCCTGTTTGCCTGCATCCACACAATTTATGGCGGATTCACATACATCCCGCACATCCACCCAATTAAAGCCATTATTAATGGTGAATGGCATTTTTTTATTCAAAATATCCAAAATCACCTGCCCCATGCGGCTGGGTTTAAAATCATAAGGGCCTAAAACGCCGGTAGGGTGCAGGATGCTGGCATTTAGTCCCCGATCGCAAGCGTCATAAACAACTCTTTGGGCGGCAGCCTTCGTTTGGTCGTAAGGCGCCGATTCCCCCCATGAAACCAGGGGGCGATCTTCTATAAGCGGTTGATCTGTTGGCCGTTGTTGAAATGCATGCACACTAGAAAAATGAATTAGTTTTGGAACCTGCGCATCAATAGCCGCTTGGCAAATAGCTGATGTGCCATCAACATTAATAGCTTTCATTTTTTCAATATTCACGTGCTCTACTGCCACATAGGCTGCAGTGTGAAAT
>LUMJ01000395.1_pt1 | contig 22781 bp, 33 predicted proteins | sample 729631 | NCBI WGS metagenome assembly LUMJ01 (sample SAMN03860266, study PRJNA289734) | marine metagenome | biome: seawater column; feature: ocean; material: water; isolation source: Red Sea water column Station 22 - depth 500m | place: Saudi Arabia: Red Sea | collected 2011-10-15 | depth 500 m
TGATGGTGGACTTGTTGGTCATATTGAAGACGTAGTGGTAAGAAAAGCTTATGAAGGCCAAGGAATTGGGATGAAGTTGGTTAGTTCTTTACTGGATGTTGCTAAACAAAGAAAGTGTTACAAAACAATACTCAATTGCGAAGATAGTTTAAAGTCGTTTTATGAAAAAATTGGTTTCAAGAAAGCTACAAATGAAATGCGATATGATCACAATTAAAAATATTTTTTTGGCCTTTTTTTTATTCTAAACAAAAGTGCGCCGACAATCATCATTGGTATAGAAACAGCCATGAATAATGGCGGGGTTATAGTAACAGTAAAAACGCGAAGATCTTTTTCTATTCCATCTATCATTGTATTTGCATAAAACATGCCAATTAGCAATACCAAACCGCCAATAATTATCAGCCAACCAATCTGCTTTGAACCAAATTTCCTTGCAATCATATAAGCTGTAGCCGACATAACCAACCCAGGCGCAACACCTATTGAAATGAATTGTAAAATTTTTCCTGATGCATCAACTGGAGGTTTTATGAAGTCATCCAGTAATGCCTCTCCTGAAGGTTCAAGCATGTAATTAAAAATTGAAATCATTTCACCTACAAATATTGCATATAGACCAATACCAGCCATTGCGATATATGCACCATATTGTAATGCCATACGAAACAGATTTGCTATGCATAAATAAACTATTTTTATCTATTCTATACCAACAAGACTAGCAAGTTCTTTTCTACTCGCAGCACCTAATATCGTTGCATCTTTCTCTGGAGATTCAGTATTTAGAAATACACCATACCCACGTTCTAGACCAGACCAAAAGTTTGTTAGAGGATACACTTCAATATGCCAATGAATTTGTCTACTGTTTTTCTTTTCAGGTGACAAATGAAATACAAGATTATAGGATATATTTTTAGTATGCTTTAACAAACCGCCTAAAGTTGCCCTCAGAATTAACGATAAATCATTGATTTCTTTTTGAGTTATTTTTGAGAAGCTGGTAGCGTGTTTTTTAGGACAAATCCAAAATTCAAATTGATGGGAAGGTGCCCAGGGGCAGAATGCGATGAATCCTTCAGTTTGCAAGATTTGTCGAGGTCCACCAGTTTCTGTACTTATTGTTTGACATATTGGGCATAATCCCCTTTCATTTAGAAATTTGTGAGAAGCGACTGATTCGTCCTCAATTATCGGTGGTATATTTGAAAAACTTACAACGTTAATGTGTGCATGATCTACAACACTTCCAGCTTCTTTACCATAATTAACAAAAATTGAGACATATGTAACACCTTTTTGTGTATATAACCAACGAAACCTATCCTGAATTACTACTAAGAGATTTGACCATTGTTCAATATCTATAGTAGCCAATGAATCGTTGTGTTTGTTAGAAGCAACTACAATGTAATGATATCCATATGCAGGTTCGCTATACAATGGTCTATCACTATATGAATTTTCAGCGGATGTTGAAACAACAGGACGTGAACTTTCAAATACACGTACAGACCAATCTTTTACAAAATAATCCTCGCTGTCCTGTAACCTTTGCAGCATTCCATCTTTTGCAACAAGAGACAATAAAGAAGGATTGGTCATAGATTCATTTCCAGGACAATATGGGCATTTTTTGGAATTAGCTATTTTGTTTATTTTTTGGGGCACGATAACTGTTCGCTCAATAACGTAATCTTTCCGCATCTCCCCCATGTCAATAGTTGGTTTTCTTGAGGGTTAAAATCTTTCCAAATGATAAATTTTGGAAAATTATTTATCAGATCGCTTTTTTGATTGCAAACTTTAAAGCAACCTGAACAAGCAAGGAAATGGGGCTGAAAAAAATTAGTGAGAATTTAGATGTAAAACTGGTTTACGTTCTGCTAGATGGCGTGGGCGACTTACCGCATCCAGACTTGGCAGGAAAAACACCACTTGATACTGCTACTACACCAAATCTTGATTTATTAACAAGAAATGGTACGATGGGAGAAGTTATCTCTGTAGGAAAAGGAATAGCGCCTGAATCTGATATAGCCGTTTTTAATATGCTTGGATACAAATTTAAGCATGATGATTATGTTGGTAGAGGAGTTGTTGAAGCAATAGGTATTGGTATTGACTTCAAGGATGGTGATTTGGCACTAAGAGGTAATTTTGCTACATTAAACAATGATGGAGTAATTATAGACAGAAGAGCTGGCAGAAAGATTGAAAAACATGATGCTGAATCAATTGGAAAAGAGATTGAAGAGAAACTAGAATTCTCAGATCAAAATACATCAGTAATAGTTGCTCCAACTATAGATCACAGACTTGTTATTAGAATCAGAAGTAATGTACATCTTTCATCAAATATCACTAATTCGGATCCTGCTTATGTAAGAGTTGCAGGAATGGGAATAGCAAAAGCAGTAGCTGATTTCATGAAAATTGAAAAATGTCTACCGCTAGATGAGGAACCTAATTCCAAAGTAACAGCTGATTTAGTAAATGAGTTTACAGAGAGTTCTTTGAATATAATGAAGAGAAGTAAAGTAAATGAACGAAGAAGAAAAGATGGCAAAAAATTACTCAACAGCATTCTATTGCGTGATGCGGGAAATAGATTTCCAAAAGTTACTCCAATTAACGATTTACACTCGTTGAAATTTTCCTGTATAGTTGATATGCCGGTTGAAATTGGTATTTCAGAAATTTTGAAAATGAAGGCATATAGTGCTGGAGGATTAACTGATTATGAGAAAAAAGCTCAGGTGGCTGCAAAAGCATTGGATGAACAAAATGCTATTTATGTTCATTTGAAGGGACCAGATGAATTCGGTCATGATGGAGACGCACATGGCAAAATGAAAAATATTGAAGAGATAGATAAGAGGTTTTTTGGAACATTATTGGATAATATAGACACATCAAAAGATACTGTGATTATTTCAGCAGATCATTCTACGCCATGTATTAAAAGAGGACACAGTGATGATCCTGTTCCCTTGTTAATCTCAGGAGATATGGTACCGAATGATAACTCGCAACGTTTTACGGAGAAGGAAGCAAAAAGGGGAAAAATAGGACTAGTTGAAGGAGTACAAGTAGTTAAAACTGAAATTGATATAATTAAATCACAAAAGTAACGATTTCTTTTTTATCTAATATTTCAATTATTTTTTGTTTAATCGAATCAATATTAACATCATGATATTCACCAGTTTTATCATGTAATTTTTTTAATGCGCGGTTCAACACTGAAAGACATATTTCGTTTTCGTATTTCTGATAATGCACAAGGGCTGCGGCGACAAGTATTATTCCTTGAATTAGCTCTTTTTCATCACCAATACACTGTTTCCATGCACCCTCTAAGGCTTCGTGACTTTCCCAAAATCTTTCATTATTAAAATAAAAAATTCCATCCTTAATTGACTGGTTTTTTTCAATTTGCTCCTCAATAATATGTCTAGAATGATCAACTTTTCCAATTGGAAGTAACTTTTCCAGTAATAGTTCAAGATTATTTTTAGGAATGGAAATATCTAGCTCGATAAATTTGCTTGATACCCTACAATCACGAATGGTTAAATTCATTCCGTAAGATAAATCTCGTGCATTAGAACGGATGGTTTCTGCGTCCTTTGGACTATAATCAGAATTTTTCAAGTGAATCATAAATCTATCCATGATTTTTTTATTACATGATTTCTTAAATTTGTTAGTAATTTGTTGAAGATTTATATGAAATACTCGAAGGAATTTGAATATGTCTATGATTACAACATTAAGTGATGAAAATAACTCATTTTTGTCTAGGCGGGAAATTACTTGTGATTTTAAAGGATTAGGTGGAAAACTGAAAAAGCTAGAAGCCATAGACATGATTACTAAGGAATTCAAATTGGATGGAAAGTTTGTTATTCCGATTAAATTACAAAACCATACTGGGCTGTCAAAAACCACTGGTATTTTTTATGTTTATGATGATGAGTCATTAGCAAAAAAACATGTTAATCCTGTAATTTTTACTCGTTTGGATAAAGCTAAAACTAACAATGAAAAGAAAGAGGAAGTGAAAGCTGATGATAAAGAAAAGAAAGAGGAAGTGAAAGCTGATGATAAAGAAAAGAAAGAGGAAGTGAAAGCTGATGATAAATTAATTGAAGGAAAAAAAGATGAGAGTGAAGGCAATTAATGGCTGGAAAAAAAGGCACAAGTCCAAGTGTTTACAAGTATTACAAAATAGATGGTGAAAAGGCGACTAAAACACATAAGATTTGCTCACGTTGTGGTAAGGGTGTTTTCATGTCAGAACATAAAGGCAGAAGAACTTGTGGGAAATGCGGTTTGACAGAATTTTCCTAGTACAATCTTTTTTTTCTTAACTTCGAACCTTTTAATTCAAAACTTTCGATTTTTGACATTAGGTTTGATTTTAATTGTATTTTTGAAATTAAATCAGTTGATAACTTTGTAACGTTGGTATCTAAAGCAATCTTTGTTGTTGGTAGATTTCTTTCAATCCAAAATTTTATCACTTTATCCTCAAGTTTATAATCTCTGAATCCAGATGGGAATTTTTTTGTTATATGTAAAAGTAATGTCTTATCATTGAATACCGCACGTGGCTCAAATAATCTTTCATTATCTGCATAAACATTTTCAAAGAGATTGGATGAGATTTCATCGGAAAGTAATTCCATTTTAGAAATTTTACGCATCAATTCTAAATAATGCAAAAATTCATGTGCTAAAATAGCATGTATTGTCCCCTTCAGACCATATGCTACTAATGGAGCAGATATTTGAATAACAACTTGGAAAGCATTTTCAGTAGCAATTGGAATAGTTCTTGCAAATAATATACCATACTCAAAGGAGCCTACATTTGATGAAGATAGTACTATAGATGGCTCAACATATGCTGCGGGAAAACTCACACCTGAAGCTTTTTCTAATCTATTAATTCCAGAAACTACTATGGGAAATCGTTTGACTATCAAAGCATATTCTTTTTCTGGCAAGATTCCATTCTGAAATGCCTCCTTAACTTTCACCAAGGGATTCATTAACAATAACCACTTTTTAATTACAAAAAATGTTAATCTTGGTAGTTGATTAATTATTTTGACAAGGTTATTTGATTAATGTCAAATTTTTTACAAAAACACTCCACACTTAATATCTCACTGATATTTGGGACAACATTATTTCCCTCAACAAAACGTTTTATCGGCAATCCACCGTCGGCATCTATATTAATTGTATGTGAATGTAGAGAATTTTTCTTATATCTTAATTTATAAATTGTTTTTTTGATTTGCTTTCCACGTTTATCGATAAGTGTTATTGATATGTTTTCGAGTTGTTTCAACTTTTTCAGTTTATCAGAAGGAACACTTTTTTTTGTTATAATTGAAATTGTAATTTTAGAACGGAACGGAATAGATCCTTGAGGTATATGATCTATTGTTCTTAGACCGTTAATAGTAATTCCATCAAAAACAGATTTTTTTGATAGCTTAACATTTTGTCGTTTTGGTGAAAGTAGTTTTGCAAAAAAAGGTCTACCTTTACCTTTAACAAGGCTTGTTTTATCCTCTCCACCTATCCATGTAAATTTGACTTGATCCGTCCCAAATTTTTCATAAAGAAATTGAGATATCTTACCTTCTACGCTGTCAAAGTGAGTTATCCCATGATTGTCACAAAAAATACATCCAGTTCCTTTGCAATCTTGACATGATTCTTGTTTTTGAGATATGCCTCTCTTATTTTTGAGATATCTGCCATACAAAAAAACTGACTTTGTTTTCACTTCACATTTCTCAGTTCTAAAATTCATTGTAAATGTGATATCAGGTAAAAGATGAACGAGATTACTCTTTGTTTTTTTAGATAACCTTTTTCCAAACTCTCTTGTAATTTCCGTTTTTATACCATCAGCACCTCTAAGGCGAAACTTTGAACGTATTTTATCATCTTTCTCAACAAGAGAACGCTTTAAGACTGCACCCACCAAAAATGATGAGAACACATATCCGGTTGATGCGTCTTGCATAATTTTTACATAAAAATCTGTTAGTGAGAATATATTTTTACAAATGTAGCATTTTGTGATAGTTTTAAAATTTAACGAACGCTTAATTCTGTTACCCAGTCTACTTGTTGAAGAAAATCCTGTAAGTTTTATGAAAAACCGTCCTAAGCAATTATCACAAAGTGTATACTCCTTAAGAATAGATTTTGACCTGAGTAAAATTTTGTCATATCCTTCAATCATACTATGTTTTTGCATAAAATACTAATCTTAATTCAAAATAATAAACAAACGATTAACCCATGCCAAGCTTACGAAGGAAACCTTGCATCTGTCTACCCTTGGATGCCTTCATCATGCTTTTTGAATTTTTGTAATTTTTCATTAATTCCTTAACGTCATGTTCAGGAAAACCGGATCCTCGTGCAATTCTCTTAACTCTAGATGCGTTAAGAAGATCTGGATCATCTTTCTCGTCTTTGTTCATACTTTGAATGATATACCTCCACTTGTCAACCTTCTCTTCCATTTGATCTATCTGATCTTCCTTTACCATACCTGACAACCCAGGCATACTCTCAAGTAGCCCTTGAAACGAACCAACTTTAGTTACCTCTTCAAGTTGGTAGTAGAAGTCCTCCATGTTCATCTTACCACTAGATATTCGTTTCATTCGAACATCGTCAGATTCATTTTCTAATCTCTTAGCCAAGTCTAATACAGCTTGGATATCACCCATACCCAATAATCTACCAACAAAACGGGTAGGAGAAAATATCTCCAAGTCATCTATACGCTCACCCGTACCGATATACATCACCTGAGCGCCAGTAGCTGCAGAAGCAGCTAATGCCCCTCCTCCTTTAGCTGAGCTATCAAGTTTAGTAATTATTATTCCCCCTACAGGAACTATTTTGTGAAAGGCTTCTGCCTGAGCAAAACACTGTTGACCTATTGTACCATCTATAACCAATAAGGCTAGGTCAGGACTAGCAACTTTGTTGATTTGTTTCATTTCATCTAACAAATCTTTTTCCTGCTTATGACGTCCAGCCGTATCGATCAAAATTATGTCAAGGTTAGCATTTTTAAAATGTTTTAAACCATTCTCTACAATTTTAGGAGAGTCCTTGTTTTTTTCTTCTCCATAAACTTCAACGCCAGATTTTTCACACATAGTACGCAGTTGAACCAAAGCGCCAGGTCTGAATGTATCGACACCGATTACACCTATTTGGTAACCCTGTTTTGACAAGAATTTTGCCAGTTTTGACGTTACAGTAGTTTTTCCACTACCCTGAATTCCCAGCAAAAGAACCTTGTTAATTTTTCCAGATTTGAAATGAAACTCTGTGTCATTACCTAACATTTTTGCAAGCTCGTCATATAATATTTTGACAATATGGTCTTTTCTTGATAGACCTGGTGGAGGTGTCTCATTTAGTGACCGACTCTCAATATTTTTTGTTATCTCAAATACTAGCTTGACATTAACGTCAGATTGTAGTAAAGAGCGTTGCACATCTTTTGATAACTCTTTGATAAGATCTTCATCTATGCCTGAAGAATTTACAATCTTTTTTATCGCTGCCCTCAGACTGGATTTTAGGTTATCTAGCATTAGAATTTAAACTAGCAACTTCTATTTCAAACCTTCCTCTATATCCATCCCAGATTTTTTCTGATTTAGATATCTTGATAGGATATGAATAGAGAGGACAGTCAACTACAAAAGTTTCAGCTTCACCACCTTCAAAAGTTAGGTTGAATCCATATTTATCAGATAACTCACTTAGCCTTAATACATCTGAAATGGTAATAATTTTTCCCAGCCAGGTTTCATCTAGACCGTCAGAAGATACACTAGTTAGGATAAATTTGAATCCAGAATTGATCAGATCATTCATGTACTCTTTTGGGTCTATCTTCCACAATGGAGTAACTGTTTTCAAATCATTTTCCTTGCAGATACTTTCAAAACATTTTTTCTGAAATTCACTAGATATTCCACCATGTACCACGCCCTCAATTTGAAAATCTTCCTTTGCTTTTTCTAACAGTGTATTAAGAATACTCATTTCATCCTCTGTCTTATCAGAATTCAATTCCGATGCAATCTGCGGAATTTTCATTGTTTTTGCCTGCAGTTTTGTTAACTCAATTGCAGGAAAATGTAATAGTTGGCTTTCAGGAGACTTGGGAAAAAGAGTTACCAAGCATTCAACACTATGTCCACTTCGTTTTGCCTTGTAAATTGCGTATGTACTATCCTTTCCCCCTGAAAAAAAAGAAGCTGATCTCATAAAGAGACTTTGAATTAAGCATTATTTCATTTTTTGCTGAAGGCTAAAATGAGGATGCTCAATTATCATTAGTATTCAGTTTACGACTATTTTACACGCATTATTTTAGTCCTGTCCATGACTTTCCAGTATTCAATATCCTTACCTTGTTCTAACTTTCCCTCAACTTCTTCGTCAATCATATCAACATCAATAGTTTCGAATGTTTCCGAATCCATGACTTGTATGTTAGAGCCCACCATAGAGATTATTTGAGCGGCCCTTTTGTCAATTAAAGGAACATGAACTTGCATACTTACAGGACCTACATGCGGACGTTTTTGCCCATCAAATACTCCTACACCTACAATTCTTGCCTTTGCTGAACCGTGTTTTCCTGGCTTACTTGTATCGTATTCTGTGATTCTGCATGGATCACCCGTGGGCTGATCAGACACAGGTAACAAGATGTAAGAACCTATTTTCAATGATCCTAATTCAGTAGGCTTACTCATAAAAAAAAAATAAACTGAGTATCTTTTGAACTTTTCTATTTCAGTTTTTCAAGAAGAGAAAGACTAGCAAAATTATGCATTGTAACTCCCTTTCGGGATATATCTTGACTAAGCTTCTCACAATACTTACAAATGCTTTGATGACTCTTATTGTCCGTTGCCTCTAAAATAACAAATTTTTCTGCATAAGGAAATGCAAATTTTGGTTCGCTACGAGTAAATAAGTTCATATGGGCAAACCCAGCCTGTCGTATTTTCTCTTTCGTCACTATAGTATTTGCAAGATCAGTTGCAATATCATGATCGTTATACTCTAGATAATACATCGAGATAAATCTCTCCTCAGAACCAGTATCCCTTTCAAAAAGTTTTTCATCAATGCTAAAAACGAATGAAGGATTGATGTTTGTAAATTTGGTTGCATCTCTTATGATCTTTTGGTTATCATCAAATTTAGCTAACATGTAATGGTTAGTAGATGTAGGGAAATATGCTTTTATTTCATCTGAAAAAGTGGCGGTCACGAAGTGGATAGTTTTAATGTTTCTTGACGAACTTAACATCTCTTTTACATTAACTGTGAATTTGTCGTGAGTATATGGTACACAAATATAGCCATTACATTTTGAATCCAATTTCAATATAGAAACTAGAAGTATCATATACTTAATTTTATCAGCATAATTCCAACTTTTGTATCAACATATCAGCCCGATAGTTATTTAATGCTAAAATAGTTTGAAAATACTGTCCCAAGATAGCTCAGCCTGGTAGAGCTTCCGGCTGTAGTAGTTGGCTTAAGGCTAACTGAGTTCCAGCCTATCAGGCATACAGAAACCGGGTTGTCGAAGGTTCAATTCCTTCTCTTGGGACCACAATTCTTAAAAGAAATTCAAGGGGTGATAATTGCGCGACCGATAACTTTTCTATTTTTTAGATCCTCTAAAGCATTATTTGCTTCATCTAAAACATAATGCTTTGACACAATTGGTTTTACGATTCCTTTCTTAGCCAAATCAACAAGCTCCACTAAATCATTGTAATTTCCAGTGTACGCTCCCTGAATTGTAATTGCTTTTAGTGGAATTGAGACAAGAGGTAAATCTACCGCGCCACCAAACAGACCTACTAGGACAATGTTTCCGCGCTTTCTAATAACAGAAAGATCTAGTTTGACTGTAGGAGGTGCATTAACAAAATCAATTATACTATCAGCACCTTTTTCGTTGCATACCGTCATTATGTTTTTTGAAGCCTCAGAATTTTTGGTATTGACAACATAATCTGCACCCATCTCCTGAGCTTTCTTTAGTTTTTCATCATCTAAATCAGCACAAATAATATTTGCATTACTAAGTGCTTTTGCTATTTGAACTCCCATTAACCCGAGTCCACCAGCCCCAACAATTAGAATATTCTCGGGCGAATTTAAAATCGCTTTTTTTACTGCAGTATATGCAGTTAAACCAGAGCAAGACAGTGATGCAGTACCTTCTAAATCTATTCCTGAAATTTTAATCAAGAATTTAAAATCAGGAACTAGCGAATATTCAGCATACCCACCATCTTGAAATACTCCTAGTGACTTTGGAGCCTCACACAAATTAGTATCACCTTTCTCACAAGTTGGGCAACTACCACAGCCTATCCAAGGGTATACTAATACATCATCACCTTCCTTGATTCCCACAACAGAATCTCCAATTTGTGACACTGCTCCAACAATTTCATGACCGGGAATAACAGGAAACTTTACTCCCCTGTCAGTAACTTTCATAAAACCATCACCAGTATCATATCCACCTTCCCAGAGATGAAGATCGCTATGACAAACACCTACGGCCCTAACTTTAACCAGAACTTGTTTACCAGTAGGTAGAGGAGTAGCAATTTCAGATATTTTTAACGGTTTGTTGGGTTCTGTTATCTGTGCAGCTTTCAATGTCGAGGCTTTTCGGTTATTATAATATAAGAGTTGACTGGAAGAGGCAAAAAAATAGAGTACTTAGTATTAGTGAATCATGATCCAACAAATCATATGATTAAGGATAATAAAATACTCGGAATTTCTCAAGAACCAGTTAATATATTATTTAATCCGTCTGATGTTTCAAAAAAAAATGTTTGGGATATTGATCTTATAGAAATTTTGAACATATTGGCAAAAATACTAGAGCAGGCAGGAAAAAAAGACCTGAGGGTTGCAGGCATGGCTGCTCTTTCTTCATCTGTCATTTATCGAATGAAGGTAGAAAGTATTTTTGCCCTCCAAAAAGCCGCTATGGAGAAAAAATCATTAAAACAAAGGCAGGATGTAGATATTGAGATTTTAGACATACCATACAGGCATGAATCCACATATCCGGTTTCCCTCGATGAATTATTAGACTTGCTGGAGAATTTAATTGGGTCAATTGCAAACCCACGCTCACAAAGAGGTGGCAGGTTAGGTTTTGAGCCTGTTGAGCCGCCTGACTTTAAAGAATACTTTGTATCGTTTGAAAATTTAGTTAGTAAATATCAGGATATGATTATTCGCAAAATCAGAGGTAAAGGAAAAGGGATGTTAAAGGATATTGTAGTAGATTTGGAAACTTTAGATTCTATACGATGTTTTTTCGCTGTCTTGTTTTTAGCACGTGACGGAAAAATTGAGATAGAACAACATGATAATGATATTGAGATTACATTAACTAACTAAAAGGTAGAAAAATGGTAAAGACAAAAAACGATAATGAGGCAACAGCAAGACTCGAGTCCGCATTATACTCTGCTGGACGTCCTCTTTCTATAGAAGATTTAATCAAAGCTTCAGGTACAGAGTCTAGACCCAAAACTTTAGCTCTATTAGATTCAATAATGAAAAAAACAAAAAATGCGTTCAGAAGTATAGAAATTGTTATTTTGCCTGATGGAAATTATGTCTTTCAATTAAAACCAGAATATAGCTCCTCAGTTAGGAAGTACGCATCAAAACCAATTTTAGCTAGGGCAACACAAAAAACTTTGTCGTACATTGCTTTTGAACAACCAGTAAGCTCAAAACAGCTTGTTGAGATCAGGGGTTCTGGTGTTTATGGTCATCTAAAGGAATTACGACAACTCGATTTCATCAAAAACCAAAATATTGGAAGATTGAAGATTTATTCAACAACAGAAAAATTTCAAAAGTATTTCGGAATTCCTGGTGATGCTGATATCCTCAAACAGAAATTATTTAAAAGGGTAAGAAAAGCATCAGAAATAACTTCTAGCTGATTTTAGTGTTATTTTATTACAAATTTTCTAAAACTTTTTTAAATAATAATTTAATCAAGCGTAATTTCCCCGTTTTCTATAAATTAACTGAATAGGTTTCCTAATGAAGCGCTCCTTGGAGAGCAAATAACAGTTACCAGAAAAGTTCGTGGAAAGAATAACAAGACTGCTATAAAGACGATTAATTTTGTTAACTTGGTAATAGATTCAAATGTCAAGCGAGTCAAAATTGTTAAAGTTTTAAAAAACGCAACTAACAACGACTATCAACGACGTGGAGTTATTTCCAAAGGGGCAATACTAGAAACAACAGAAGGTAAATCTCGTGTTATTTCTAGACCTGGGCAACACGGCACAGTAAATGCAATACTAATCAAGTGATCATATGAAAAGTTACGACCATATCGTAATATGGCTCGATTATTTTAACAAGACATTATCAAGAAAAAAAGGGAGAAGGTTACCAAAAGACAAATGTGTTTTTGATCCTTCACTAAAAGAACTGATTGAATCATCAAACGACGCTGGACTAAAACCAACAGAAACAAACGACCAAGTCAGATTTCCAAAGAGAGCATATGTGAGATCTGGCTATATAATTTTAGAAAAAAAATTTTCTAAAACAAAAATTCTTAATAAAATTTCAGAGAAATTAGTGATAAAAAGAGCCAAACAGTCAAAATAAAATTCTATCTAGCTCCAAGCTAAAGTAATTTTGACAAAACTCTATGATAACTATGTAAAATTTTAAAATATAATTGCAGGAGGTAGGGGAAATTATGCATCTTGCCAGAAGTGGCAGAGTCATTGTAAGACTTTCTAATACGGTAAGTCAGGATCAGATACTTTACAATGATAAAAACGTAAGAGTTGCAAAGGTTACTGAATTAATTGGACCTGTTGCTAATCCTTATGCGTCTGCCATATCCATGACGAATAACATCAAAAAATGTTTTGGAAAAAAGGTATATGCTCTAGAGACTCCATCTGCAAAAAAATTCAAAAAACAAAGGAGAAAACAAAAATGAAAACAATAGAAATCGAAAGATGTACAGTCTGTAAATCATCAGTTATAGATGATATACAGAATGGTGAAAGAATTTGTTCTGGTTGCGGAATAGTAGTTTCAGAACAAATGGAAGATTATGGTCCGGAGACAAGAGGTAGTAATTTAGAAGACAAATCGAAGTTAGCTAGAGCAACAGGACAAACAACATATTCTCAACATGATTTGGGAATAACTACAGAAATTTCCACGCAAACAACTGATTACAGCGGGAAAAAAATCAATTCGGAAATGGCAGGACAGATGCAGCGGATAGGAAAGTGGCAAAAAAGAGTGAGGATTTCTTCTTCACGAGAAAGAAGGTTGTCAAATGTCTTGACAAAAATTTCGGATATTTGTCAGAGCAACACGCTTCCAAAAAATGTTTTGGAAACTGCTTCAATGATTTACCGAAGCCTTGATGGACAGAATATTAAAGTCAAGGGCAAGTCGGTAGTCAGCATTTCTGCTGCAGTAGTTTACATGGCATGCAAAAAATGCGATGTGATTCGCTCACTGGATGAGATAATCAGGCAGTTTTGTCAACCAAAAGAAGTCAAGGCAAAAATAAAATTGGCTTCAAAATACTACAGAACTATGGTAATGGAACTTGATACAGTTACCATACCCGTAGTAACAACGGAAAAATACATTTCGAAAATTGCAAATATGACAAACACTGATATCAGAGTAGAAAGACTAGCTCTAGAAATTGCAAAGAAAACAAAGGACCGTTATCTATCTGATGGAAAAGCACCTAATGGAATTGCCGCTGCATATTTGTACGTAGCATCAGTTCTACTGGGTCAAAGCGTTATTCAAAGAGATGCATCAAGCGTTTCAGGTGTTACTGAAGTAACCATTAGAAACAGATGCAAAGAAATTCTTACTGACTACAAGCTGAGTGTAACTCTCAGACCATCATTCGCCAAAAATTAATCTTTTTTCTTTTTTTTATTTTTTTGGTATTAGATTTACAGGTTAGGATTAGCTAAAATTCGTCTGGGTTATATAGAGAAATAGTTCTGTGTGACCATATGGCTACTTTGGAAATTAAAGACCTCTGTGTTACAAGAGAAGGGAAAGAGATTCTTAAAGGTGTTAATCTGAAAACAGGTCCCGGCGAAGTTCATGCAATTATGGGTCCAAATGGATCTGGAAAAAGCACATTAGCGTATACATTACTCGGTCATCCAAAATACCAAGTCACAAAGGGAGATATCTTGTTAGATGGAGAAAGCGTTTTAAAATTAAAAACTGATCAAAGGGCAAAAAAAGGATTGTTTCTGGGCTTTCAGTATCCAACTGAGGTTTCAGGCGTAGGTTTTTCTCATTTTCTAAGGACATCATACAATGCATTAAGCAAGGCGCTTAAAGACGATGAGCGTGAGGTCTTCATCACTGTAAGAGAATTTCAGAAATATCTTAAAGAGAATGTTAACGATGTTGGATTAAAGGATGAGTTTCTGTCAAGATATTTGAATGAGGGGTTTTCAGGTGGTGAAAAAAAGAGATCTGAGGTATTACAGATGACTGTACTAAAACCAAAAGTTTCGATATTGGACGAGCCAGATTCAGGCTTGGACATAGACTCTGTCCAGGCAGTTGCAAAAGCAATCAGCAAAACATTTGATAAAAACACAACAACTATACTGATTACTCATTATGCAAGGATTTTAAATTACTTGGACAAGCTTGATTTTGTTCATGTTTTTGCTGAAGGAAAAATCCTGAAGAGTGGTGATTCCTCTCTTGCTGGTAAACTTGAGGAAAAAGGTTATGATTGGGTATTAGAAAAGAAATCTGACTAAACATTGGAAGCAACAGATAACGAACAATATTTTTTTAATTTTTCATTCTACACTAGGCTTGCGTGATGATGCAGAGTTTCTGTTTTGGTTTGCAGCCGAGACGGTAGAGGAAATTCAAGATGTAATGTCAAAACTTTACCTGACAGTCTTTGGAAAATACATCATACCGTCAAGAGTTTATCTTTCCTGTACAAGATCATCTACATATGCAAGAAAGGGAACTCTCCCATCATTTGTTTTAGGCAATGAGCCACAAAAATATGTAATAGTATATCCATTTACCAAGACAAGAGAATGGTATCTCTTACCACAAGAACAAAGACAGAAAATGATGGATCAACACATCAATGTAAGTGAGAAATACCCTCAGGTTACGCTGAATACAACATATTCATTTGGAATAGGTGATCAGGATTTCATGCTAGCGTTTGAGTGTGATGATTTACGTGACTTTCAAAACCTAATCATGGATCTAAGACAGACTCCAGTATCTGCACATGTTGCAGTTGACACACCAATGATTACTTGCGTGAAAAAGGATATAGTTCCAATAATTACAAGCTTGGGATGATGTTATTGCGTACAAAATATCCGCCCACATTAAAGGAATGGGCAAGTATTGTTAATGCACTGAAAGCTGGAGATCAAACTGTACTTTTGAGAAAAGGAGGAATTCTAGAAGATTCATCCGGCTTTGTAGTCGGTGATAAAAGGAGCAGATTTTTTTTATTTCCAACTTTTGAACATCAAGAAAAGAAACACATCAAACCAGAATTTCATAAACATTTGGACAATGCTTTATCCAACAAACCAAGTGATGGATTTAACATGCTGGATTGTTGGGCTAGAGTTGTATATGAAAATAACATTCATTCTGAAGACACAATAAATGAACTGTCACGGTTTCACATATTGAGTGATTCTTATGTCAAGGAAAGAATTGAATGGCTTCCTGAAAAACCAATGAAAGTATTGTTTTTGAAAGTCTATAAAGTACCGGGGTTTGAAATTCCTGTATTGCCTGAATATAACGGATGTAAATCATGGATAGATTTACAAGAATGGGAAGGACAAGATGCATCTAATACTCGGTTGCTGATAGAATCTATAGAAAATAACGATGCAGTTTTGATCCATGAAAAACTAGATGCAAAAATCGAAGAGTTTAGTGATATTGTTGGAGGTACACCACTGTCAGGAAAAAATGGTTGGACTGACGTATACTAAAGAGAAATAATAATGAAATACAAGAAATTAGGAAAAAGTGGAATCAAAGTTTCTGAGATCGGATTTGGCGCGTGGACAATAGCGCTAAACTGGTGGGGAAAAGAGATTGAGGAAGACGAGGCAAAAAGAATGCTCAAGAAAGCATATGACGTTGGAATCAACTTTTTTGAAACTGCTGACATGACAAGGAACTGCCACAAAGGTTTGATGCAGAGTTCACAAACAATGCACTAAAAAACAGCCTAACCAGATTACAGACTGATTATATCGATGTTTATGGTTTACACAATCCAAAACTGAGACATATTCACGATGATACAATCTTCCAAACGCTTGATGGCTTGATTGGTGACAGAAAGATCAAAACATACCAAGTAGCATTAGGTCCTGCAATCGGCTGGACGGAAGAAGGAATTGAGGCTATGGAAAGGAAAAATGTCAGTGCAGTACAAACAGTTTACAATATTTTAGAGCAGACACCGGGTAACGAGCTTATTGAAAGGGGCGCAGAGAAGGACGTTGGCATACTAGTTCGAGTTCCAGATGCCTCAGGAATACTGACCGGCAAGGTTGATGCAGATACAAAGATTGACGAAAAGGACCATCGCTCCGTTCGTAAGGGCGAATGGATTAAGGCATCACTGAAAAAAGTGGAGCAGCTCCGCCCAATAGCGGAAAGAAATGATCTTAGCATCATAGAACTTGCAATAAAGTTCATCATCTCAAAGAATCCAATCTCATCTGTATTGCCAACAGTCATCAGCGAGGAGGAAATCGAAAAATTTGCCGCAATGTCTGATGGAAACTACATCAACAGTTCTGACATGAAAGAGATTGACGATTTGTATAACAGCTGGTGGAAAGAATCTCCCTATGAACTAAAGGCTACAGTTCAGTAGATAAAATTTAATCAATTAGAATCATCCTAAGACATTATGACAGATGAGGATGATGAAGATGAGGAAAAAATTGTTAATTTACGAGGAATCGCAATAATAGCTGCGTTTATCATCTCAGGCATAATTTTGTATCTACAAACAAGCGAATGGCAGGCTAATACTCCATAATTTCTTAGGGACTAAAATTTAATCAATAGGAATTATCTGAGAACGTTATGGATGATGAGCCAAAATGCAACGGCAGGTATTGGTGGTGTTGCAGACGTTGCTTACGGCTTCTTGTAAAGGATTTACGTGATATTGCTAGACCATCTAAAGATACGGACTGATATTATGAACGATGAAGAAAAAATCAAAAAGGCTGCAACGTTCATTGACTCATTTCTTGTAAGAACCAATACAAATCTCAAAAAATACGCTGCCTCCAAGGACTCGCCTGATAAGGAATCAATTATTGAGATTCTTGAAAGCCAAAAAAGAGTATTAGAGAAAATTAAAGAAATTCTAACTTAGAATACTACTTCCACGGAATTTTAGGCACTTTAAATTCACTTCTTGATTGTTTTTTTAATGATGGTGGTTTTCGTGCTTCGTTACGTTTCTTTGTCTTGCTAATCTTAGATCGTCTTTCTGGTTTACGTGCCTCAGCCTTTGTCTTTGCACGATGGCATTCAAGGCATAATAATTGACAGTTTCGAAAACTAATATCATCATTACCCCTTCTATGATCAAAATCGAAGTTTCTCTTTGCTTTTGACAGTTGTTTTTTACATTTTTTTTTATATCCTTGACATTTACCTTGTTCTTTTTCCCATCTTTTGTCTTCAGTTTTAGAAGCAAAGGGTTTCCTGGTTGTTTTGTTTCTCGGATGACCATAGGGCTCCGGAATCCATGGCTTAGTCAATAATCACATCTAGTATAGATTTAGATAAATATGATCTTCTATGCAGGGATTTTTTCTTCTAAACTGAAATCACTCTCGACAAAATACTCTACTCTTGTCTTCTTGAATTCCCTTGCACTAAACAGAATTTTGTATTCGTCAACGTTGATTTGTTTCTGAATCTGTCCAGCAACTTCTCCAGCCTCGTCAAAAGATTTGCAATGAATCATTGAAAACACATTATATGGCCAGTCCGGATACACCGGTCTTTCATAGCAATGGCTTACCTGTGGGAAAGCGCCAAGCTTGTTTCCAACTTCACTGATTCGTTCTTTCGGAACTTTCCAAACAATCATTCCGTTGGCAGTAAAGCCAGCTTCCCTGTGACGTAAAATTGCTGCATACCTTCGCATAACTCCAATCTCTTCGTAATGATGTAGCTTTTCAAAAATTTGATCCTCAGTCATTCCCAGATTTTCTGCAGCCTTTTGGAAAGGTCTGTCAACTATCTCCATATCTTTCTGTAATTCTCTGATGAACTCCTTGTCTTCCTCAGTTGCAACAAACTTTACATCAGTAATTTTTTTCTTTTCTTCGGATGGCTTTACCTCGTGCTTTTTGTCATCAACCATATCCAGCTTAACTCCAATCTTGAACAGTTGTAACGTAGGAAGCATTCTTGTTTTCTTGATTCCATCCAACTTTGAAAATTTCTCTAGTTCCTTTTCTAAGTCAGAGCCTGGAGGAACAGCCAAAGTAAACCAGAGATTAAATTCGTGTTCTCTTTCATAGTTGTGGCTTACGCCTGGATGCTTGTTGATTTGATGTGCAACGTGTTCCAGCTTGTCAGGCTCAATCTCCATTGCAACCAGTGAACTGGATTGCACTAAGCTGTCTCAGTACACCCTTTCTCTTCAGCTGAATCAGTTTGTCCTTTACTTCATCAGGTGAAATTTCAAATTTCTTTGCAATTACATCGAATGGTTTGGCAACCAATGGAAACGTCCACTGTATCTCGTTTAGAATTTCAGTATCGAGTTTATCCATATTAGACAATACTCCAGATCTTTAGTATCAATTAAAAAATGTAACTGGCTTTCTAGAATCTATAAATAACATCTATGGTGTGCCTGAGTGTTGATTGTTGATCTTCACCTAAAGGGAAACCTTGTCATCGTAGTTGGCTCTGGAAACGAGGGCATGAAAAAAGTTAATTCGCTTTTAACACAAGACTGTCAAATTCTTGTGATAAGCAACAAGTCTAATTCCCAAATTGAGAAGCATGCCAAGCAGGGAAAAATCAAATTTAAAAAAATCAAACTAAATGATGCAAGATTTCTTTCAAAATACAAACCATATCTGGTCATGGCTACTACCACTGATAGGGCACTGAACAGAAAAATTGTTGACAACACAGATAGATCGGAAAAAATTCCTATATGGAGTAATGAATGACAAGCGTGTAAAAGGATTATTAAAAGAAGAAAAATACAAAATGGCACAGGGACGTGTAAAAAAAATGCTGAGGGAATTAACATGAAACAAAATATCATCAACGCTCGAGTAACTTTTAGGAAATCACCAATCCATGTTTTAGAGAAATTTGCCTTCAAAGATATGCCTGATGCATGCTTAGCTTTCAAGAAAAATTCTAGCGTTTCAGAATGTGTAATAATTCAGACATGTAACAGGATTGAACTGTTTGCTACGTCAGATAACCATAATGTTGACGAAATCAAAAACACATGGGCATTACTTACTGGGCTGGAAGATAATGCATTCAAGGACACTCTCGAAGTATGTGAGAACAAGGATGCCTATGAACATCTGTTAAAACTCACATCCGGTCTGGAATCATTAGTTGTTGGGGAAGAACAAATTCTTGGACAAATTAAAGAATCAATTTCGCTAGCAAGAGATGCAAAGGCATCAGGTAAAAGACTGAACAAATTATTTGAAAGATCTATCAGAATTGGTACCCGCATCAGAAATTCTACCGGAATTGGTAGGGGAGGAATATCACTCGGTTCAATGGCGGTCAAACTTGCAGAGGAAAATATTGACAATATTAAATCAAAACACGTGTTGCTTATCGGCACAGGTGAAGCTGCAACAATGGTTGCCAAATCCCTAAAGAAAAGAGGCTATGCCTTCAATGTAACTAGCAGAACTCTTGAACGATCTATTGGGTTTTCTCAAACGTTGGGTGGAAAACCTATAAAATTTGAGGATGTCCTCTCAGGGTTTAGTAATTATCAAATAATCTTTGTAGCCACCACTGCGCCGTACTTCTTGGTTTCATTTGACAGGATGAAAGACGCTATGAAAAATAAGGAGACTGGAACAATGATATTAGATTTATCAAATCCCAGAACTGTAGATGAAAAAGTAGCCACGATTCCTGGAATTAAATTAATGAACATTGATCAAATTGCTGAAATGATAGATAAGAACATGGAAAAGAGAAGGAATAAAGTTTCCACGGTGGAAAATATAATTAGCGAAGAGGTTCCAATTATTGAGGCTACAATGAAACGGCTTGACGCAGAACCCTTAGTGAAGGATGTATTTACCAATGCAGATTCGATTAGGATGAAGGAATTGCGGAAGGCGCTCCAAATGTTAGGTGAGACAGACGAAAAAAGAATCAAAATTATTGACGAGCTGACAAAATCTGTGGTAGAAAGCATTGTTTCTGCACCTATGAATAATTTAAGAAAAGCCTCCGAGCAAGGAAATCCTGAATTGCTGGATATAGCAAGTAAATTATTTAATTATAAGAAAAAGGAATAGCGATAGTAATCTAAGATTATATTACATGTTATCAGATTTTTACCATGACGTCATTTCCCTCAAAAAGATTGAGGCGATTAAGAATTAATGAAAACATAAGAAACTTGGTACAAGAGGTTAGACTGTCTACAAATGATCTAGTCTGTCCAATTTTTGTAGAAGAGGGATTAGAAAAAAAGAAACCAGTAGATTCCATGCCAGATATTGTAAGGTTACCTTTGTCAGAGGTTACAAACGAAGTACAAAATATTTCTGATTTAAAAATTCCAGCTGTCATGTTGTTCGGTATTCCTTCACAAAAAGATGAAAAAGGGACTTCTGCATTTGTTGATGATGGTATTGTCCAAAGAGCAATCTCAGAAATAAAAACTAATTTTGGTGATAAAATTTCGATCATGGCTGACGTTTGCTTATGTCAATATACTAGTTCAGGTCATTGTGGAATAATTAATGACAAAAAGATAGACAATGATTTGAGTATAGAGACTTTAACCAAGATTGCTGTTAGTCAAGCAAAAGTAGGTGTTGACGTAGTTTCTCCATCTGCAATGATGGATGGTCAGGTTTATGCTATAAGAAAGGGATTGGATGATGCAGGTTTTAAAGATGTGATCATAATGTCACATTCAGCAAAACACAGTTCCTCATTTTATTCACCATTTAGGGATGCAGCAGAATGTGCACCACAATTTGGTGACAGAAAAACATACCAAGTTCCATTTACAAACCCACACGAAGTAATGAGAGAAGTTGAGGCAGATGTTGAGGAGGGCGTGGATATAGTGATGATAAAACCTGCGCTGTCATATCTAGATTTAATTGCAGAGGCTAAGAAAAAATTCAATATTCCAGTTTCAGCATACAGCGTTTCGGGTGAGTATGCAATGGTAAAGGCTGCAGCTAACCAGGGCTGGATCAAGGAAGACCAAATAATAAATGAGATTCTATCTTCTATCAAGCGGGCAGGTGCGGATTTCATCGTTACATATTTCGCCAAGTCGGGCGCAAAATTAATTCATGATAGTCCATGAGAGACGATCAACGCTTTGAGATACAATCCGCTTTTGATTTATTGCCACATGTAATAGGGTTAAGTGTATATCCAAAGGAAAAGAATTTTGAAGAAATTATCAATTATTTAAAAAAACGAAATGCCGTAGAACTGCAGAAGATAAATGCTGGAAAAAATCCTGAGGTTGAAAAACGATATGACAGATATGTTGATTATGGATAAAACTTCTTCAAATCCGCCATAATCTTGGTCTAACAAACCTTAATTTTCGTTCAAACAGCAGGACCCGCCAATTAATACAGGTAAAAAATATCACTGAACCTATACCAACTATATCCGCTGCGATGATACCAATTATTCTATCTTCGAATAATTGTAAAAATGGTGTAAGTACAGCTTTGCTTATTGTAATCATTATGTAGTAAGAAACAAGTCTACCACACCAAAATCCGATATAGAGCCCAATACTTTTTGCTCTCATCATGCCATACGCAACAAACAGCATATTACTGGGTAGTGGTGTTGCGGCAAACAGAAAAGATGTCAACGTATATCCAAATTTTTTACGATTTAGAAAATTGCCTATAGCGTCTAAATTTGATTCCTGTTCTTTGCCCACAAATCTTCGGAAAAAACCGCTTATATGCTTTAAAAAGAATCGGCCTATTGTAGCCCCAGTTGCTCCAACAATTGCCAATAGAATTGGATCGAGTGAAGCATCTAATGCAAAAAATGATGAAAGAATAATCCAAGTAGGCGGCATTAAAATCGGCGCTGCATTTACTGCAATCAATAAAAAGAATATTCCAAGATAGGAATATTCTATGATTGTTTCAAAGATATCAGTCATAATTTATAGAAAGATTAGACACTCTAAAACTCTTAAGAAAATATTAGGCTGTAAAAATTTCTTTTGAAACTAAAATGCAGGAGGTGGGATTTGAACCCACGAACCCCTAAGGGAAAGGATGGCCCATTGCCAAAATCTTGAGTCCTTCTCGGTTGGCCGGGCTTCGATA
>LUMJ01001092.1_pt2 | contig 22583 bp, 26 predicted proteins | sample 729631 | NCBI WGS metagenome assembly LUMJ01 (sample SAMN03860266, study PRJNA289734) | marine metagenome | biome: seawater column; feature: ocean; material: water; isolation source: Red Sea water column Station 22 - depth 500m | place: Saudi Arabia: Red Sea | collected 2011-10-15 | depth 500 m
ACCCTGCCCAGCTCGACGCCGTCACGCACCCGCAGGGGCCGCTGCTCGTCGTCGCCGGTGCCGGTTCCGGCAAGACCCGGGTGCTGACGCGCCGCATCGCCCACCTCATCGGCGAGCGGGGCGTGTCGCCCTTCGGGATCCTGGCCATCACCTTCACCAACAAGGCCGCCGGCGAGATGAAGGAACGGGTCGCCCGCCTCGTCGGCGACATCGCCCACCGCATGTGGGTCTCCACCTTCCACTCGGCGTGCGTGCGGATCCTGCGCCGCGACGCCGAGCGCATCGGCTACCCGTCCCGGTTCAGCATCTACGACCAGGGCGACAGCACCCGCCTCGTCGGCCACGTCGTACGCGACCTCGGCCTCGACGCCAAGCGCTACCCGTCACGGGGCCTGCAGGCGGCGATCTCGGCCGCCAAGAACGACGGCCTCGACGCCGGCGCCTACGCCGACCGGGCCACCGGCCCCCACGAGGCCCGGGTCGCCGACGTGTTCACCGGCTACCAGCAGCGGCTGCTGGCGGCCGGCGCCATGGACTTCGACGACCTGCTCGGCAACGCCGTCCGCCTCCTGCGCGGCCACCCCGAGGTCCTCGCCGACCACCGGCGCCGCTTCGAGCACATCCTCGTCGACGAGTACCAGGACACCAACAGCGTCCAGAACGAACTGGTCCTGCTGCTGGCCGAGGAGCACCGCAACGTGTGCGTCGTCGGCGACAGCGACCAGTCCATCTACCAGTTCCGCGGGGCCGATGTCCGCAACATCCTCGAGTTCGAGCAGGCCTTCCCCGACGCCACCGTCGTCGTGCTCGACCAGAACTACCGGTCCACCCAGACGATCCTCGACGCCGCCAACGCCGTCATCACCCGCAACGAGGACCGGCCGCCCAAGGACCTCTGGACCGACGCCGGCCCCGGCGATCGCATCGTGCGCTACCGGGCCGACGACGAGGACGACGAGGCGCGCTGGATCACCCGCCGCCTCGCCGGGCTCCACGACTCGGGTCGCCGGGCCTGGTCCGACCTGGCCGTCTTCTACCGCACCAACGCCCAGAGCCGGGCCATCGAGGAGCAGCTCATCCGGTTCGGCGTGCCCTACCGGGTCGTCGGCGGCACCCGCTTCTACGACCGGCGCGAGGTCCGCGACGCCCTCGCCTACCTGCGCCTCGCCGCCAACCCGGCCGACGAGGTGGCGGCCCGGCGGGTGCTCAACGTCCCCAAGCGGGGCATCGGTGACACCTCGGTCGCCCGCGTCGACGCCTGGGCGCAGCACGACGGCACCACGTTCACCGAGGCGCTCGGCCACGCCGACGAGGCCGGCGTGTCCGGTCGGGCCGCAGCCGGCATCCGGGGCTTCCTCGACCTGCTCGACGACCTGACCGCCCGGGTCGACGACGGCCCGGGCGCCGTGCTCGAGGCGGCGCTCGACCGCTCCGGCTACCTCGACGAGCTGCGGGCAGAGCACACCATCGAGGCCGAGGGCCGGCTGGAGAACCTGGCCGAGCTCGTCGGCGTGGCCGCCGAGTTCGACTCGGTGGACGAGTACCTCGAGCAGGTCGGCCTCGTCGCCGACACCGACCAGCTGCCCGACGCCGACGACGTGGCCGACGGCGACGGATCCGACGACGGCCAGGTCGTGCTCATGACGCTCCACGCTGCCAAGGGCCTCGAGTTCCCCGTCGTGTTCCTCGCCGGCGTCGAGGAGGGCGTGTTCCCCCACGTGCGGTCGCTGGCCGACCCCCAGCAGCTCGAGGAGGAGCGGCGCCTCGCCTACGTCGGCATCACCCGGGCCCGCGAGTTGCTCCACGTCAGCCACGCCTGGACCCGCATGCTCCACGGCGCCACCCAGTACAACCCGCCCAGCCGCTTCCTCGACGAGATCCCCGAGGCACTGATCGTCGAGTCCGAGGACGGCCGCAAGGCCCGTCGCAGCCCCGGCGGCGGCTGGCGGGACCGGCACGATCGCGGCGGGCGCAAGGACCGCTGGGACGGCACGACAGGGCCGCCTCGCTACGCTTGCGCCCTGCGCCCGTGTAGCTCAGTCGGCAGAGCGGCTCACTCGTAATGAGCAGGTCCGGGGTTCGATTCCCCGCGCGGGCTCGTTTCGCCAACCCGAGGCGGCCCACCGGAGAGGTGGGGCCCGCCCCGGCCGACCCCCTAGGATGCCCGCCATGAACGTTCTCGCCGGCGTGATCTGGCACTACTGGCTGGCCGTCCCGCTCGTGGCCGGGGGCGTGGTCCTCTGCATCGCCACGCTGGCCGGCTACTTCCAGAAGGTCTCCTCCACCCGCTACCCCCGCCGTTAGCCCCGGCGCCCGCGGCCAGGGCTCCATGGCGACCCACCCCTCCACCATCGACTGGGACCTGGCGGAACGCGTCGCCATCCGGGTCGCCGAGCGGGCCCCCTTCGCCCACGCCCACGAGCGCGTCGACCTGGTCGCCGACTTCGAGCGGCACACCGCCCTCGCCGAGCGCCTCGTCGCCGAGACCACCGGCCTGGTCCCGCTGCACGGCGCCGCCCGTGCCCGCGTTGTCGACCGGGCCGCCTGGATCCGGGCCAACCTGGCGTCCCTGCAGCGCCTGTTGCGTCCCATGCTCGAGCGCATGGCCGACCGGCCGCCCGGCCTCCTGGCGCCCTTCGCCACGCGCATCAGTGGCGCCGAGCTGGGTGCCGTGCTGGGCTGGATGTCCACCCGGGTGCTCGGCCAGTACGACCTGCTGGTGCTCGAGGACGAGGACGCCGAGGACCAGGACCTCGTGTACTACGTCGGCCCCAACGTCGTGGCCATCGAGCGCCGCTACGCCTTCCCACCCGACGACTTCCGGCTCTGGCTGGCCCTCCACGAGGTCACCCACCGGGCCCAGTTCACGGGTGTTCCCTGGATGCGAGAGCACTACCTCGGCCTCGTCGAGACGCTGCTCGACGTCGACCTCGACGACGAGGAGGACGGCATCACGGACCGGCTCCGCAACCTCGCCAACAGGCGCCGCGACGCCGACGACGAGGCTGGTCGGGCCGCTGGGGCCGGCTTGCTGGAGGCCGTCGCCGGCCCCGAGCAGCAGGCCGCCCTCGACCGCATCGCCGGCCTGATGAGCCTCCTCGAAGGCCACGGTGACGTCACCATGGACCGGGCGGGGGAGGGCCACGTGCGGGGTGCGGACCGCTTTGCCCGGGTCATGCGCGAGCGACGCCGCTCCGCCACCGGCCTGGTGCGGCTCCTCCAGAAGGTCATCGGCCTCGAGGCCAAGTTGGCCCAGTACGCCCAGGGCGAGGCCTTCATCGCCGCCGTCGAGGCCGAGGGCGGCACGGCCCTGCTCGACCGGGCCTGGGACGACCCCGGCAACCTGCCCGACCGGGCCGAGATCGCCGAGCCGTCGCGCTGGATCGAGCGGATGGCCGCCCTGGCCGTCTGAGGTCGCCCATGGATGCCGTCGACCTGCTGGCCCGCTGCGACTTCCCGCCGCCCGGCACCGCGGTCGACTGTGCCGTCTCCGGCGGGCCCGATTCGCTGGCCCTGCTGGTGCTCGCCGTCGAGGCCGGCTGCACGGTCACCGCCTGGCACGTCGACCACGGGCTGCGCCCCGGCTCGGACACCGAGGGGGAGGCGGTGGCCGGGGTGGCCCGGGCGCTCGGTGCCGCCGCCGTGTCGGTGGCCGCCCACGTCGCCGACGGCCCCAACCTCGAGGCCCGGGCCCGGGACGCCCGCCGCGACGTGCTGCCACCCGGCGTGCTCACGGGCCACACCGCCGACGACCAGGCCGAGACGGTCCTGCTCAACCTGCTGCGCGGCGCCGGCGTCCACGGCGCCGCCGGCATCGGCGAACCCCACCGGCGGCCCCTGCTGGGCCTGCGCCGCAGCGAGACCCGCGCCCTCTGCGCCGCCCGGGGGCTCGAGCCGCTCGACGATCCCATGAACGGCGACCCCCGGTTCGTCCGCAACCGCATCCGCCACGAGGTGCTGCCCCTGCTGGCCGAGGTCTCCGACCGCGACCCGGTGCCGCTGCTCGCCCGCCACGCCCGCCAGGCCGGTGCGGCCGCCGCCCTCCTGGATGGGCTCGTCGTCGACGTCGACGCCACCGACGCCCACTCCGTCGCCGCCCTCCCGTCGGACCTGGCCCGCCTGGTGCTGCGCCGCTGGCTCACCGACCGGCTCGAGGGACGCCCGCCCGACGCCGCCGCCGTCGACCGGGTGCTGGCCGTGGCGGCCGGGACCGACCGGGCTGCCGAGGTGGCCGGTGGCCTGCGGGTCGAGCGCTCCGGGGGCCGCCTCCGGGCCGTACCGGTGGGCGGGGCCACCGACGGCGGCCGCTAGGGTCCCGACCCATGGGCAGCGCCTCCTCGGACTCGTTCGCCCCCGGCCGCGTCCTCATCGCCGAGGAGGACCTGGCCACCCGGGTCGCCGAGTTGGGCGCCTCGATCACCGCCGACTACGCCGGCCGGGCACCCCTCCTGATCGGGGTGCTCAAGGGCGCCTTCATGTTCATGAGCGACCTGGCCCGGGCCGTGGACCTGCCCGTCGAGTTCGACTTCATGGCGGTGTCGTCCTATGGCCACTCCACCCGCTCGTCGGGCGTGGTGCGGATCGTGAAGGACCTCGACCTGGACCTGGCCGACCGCGACGTCATCCTCGTCGAGGACATCGTCGACAGCGGCCTCACCCTCAACTACCTGCGCAAGAACCTGCTGGCCCGCAACCCGGCCAGCCTCGAGGTGTGCGCCCTCCTCGTCCGCGACAGCGACGTGTACGACGAGGACTCGCTGCGCTACGTCGGCTTCCGGGTTCCCGACGACTTCCTCGTCGGCTACGGGCTGGACGTGGCGGAGCGGTTCCGGAACCTGACCGAGATCCGGGTGCTCGACACCGACGGGGCCGGGGAGGGAGCCGCGTGAGCGGGGAGTTCACGGTCGACCTGGATCGCATCTCGGCCGCCGTGCGGGAGATCCTCGAGGCCATCGGCGAGGACCCCGACCGCGACGGCCTGCGCGGGACCCCGGACCGGGTCGCCCGCATGTACGCCGAGGTGTGCAGCGGCCTCCACGAGGAGCCCGCCGAGCAACTCATCAAGACCTTCGACGTGGACCACGACGAGATGGTCATGGTGCGCGACATCCCCCTCTACTCGCTGTGCGAGCACCACCTCCTGCCGTTCGTCGGCCGGGCGCACGTCGCCTACATCCCGCAGAAGGGCGGGATGATCACCGGCCTCTCGAAGCTGGCCCGCCTGGTCGAGGGCTACGCCCAGCGCCTGCAGGTCCAGGAGCGCCTCACCTCGCAGGTCGCCGACGCCATCCAGCGCACCCTCGACCCGCAGGGCACCCTGGTCGTGGTCGAGGCCGAGCACCTCTGCATGTCGATGCGGGGCGTCACCAAGCCCGGGGCCGTCACCGTCACGTCGTCGGTCCAGGGCATCTTCCGGACCAAGGTCTCCACCCGGCTCGAGGCGATGCGCTTCATCGACCACGGGCGGGGCTGAGTCCGCCCCGGGACGCCAGCGTGCCGGCCGACGCCGTTGCGGCGGGCGCCGTGATGGGCGTCCTCAACGTCACGCCCGACTCCTTCTCGGACGGGGGCCGCTTCCTCGACCACGGGGCTGCCCTCGAGCACGGTCGTCGACTCGTCGAGGAGGGTGCCGCCATCGTCGACGTGGGTGGCGAGTCCACCCGGCCCGGCGCCGACCCGGTCGGGCCCGAGGAGGAGGTGCGCCGCGTCCTGCCGGTCGTCGCCGGCCTGGCCGGCCGGGTCCGGGTCTCGATCGACACCCGTCACGCCGAGGTCGCCCGTGCGGCGGTGTCGGCGGGCGCCACGATCGTGAACGACGTCAGTGCCTCGCTGGGCGCGGCTTCGGCAAGACCTCCCGCCACAACCTCGAGCTGCTGGCCGCGCTCCCGGCACTGGTGGAGACCGGCTGGCCGGTGATCGTCGGGGTCAGCCGGAAGCGGTTCCTCGGCGTGCTGGCGGCCGCCAGCGACGGTACCGACGGCCAGACACCGCCGAGCGACCGCCGGGAGGGTTCGATCGCCGCCGCCACCTGGGCCTATGCCAGTGGGGTCCAGGTCGTGCGGGCACACGACGTCCTCGCCACCGTGCAGGCCGCACAGGTGGTCGGATGAGCCGTGGGTCGTGTCGCACAGGTGGTCGGATGAGCCCCGGCCCCGGCATCATGCAGGGAACGCGGCCGGGCGACCGGCCCTTCGACGACGAGGTCCGATGATCCGATGAGAGGCAAGTGGGCGCAGGGCATCGTGCCCCGCGGGTTCAAGTGGATCATCACCGACCGACTGGCGGTCTGCGAACGGCCGGGTGGCTGCGGCACCAACCACCGCAAGGTGCGCCGCCAGGAGGAGATCATCTGGTTGCGCGAGAACGACTTCGACCTCGTGGTCTCACTGCTCGGGAGCGAACACAACCTCGCCCACTACGAGGAACTCACCGTCAGGTGGGCGCAGGTGCCCTACGGCGGACCCGACGAGGGACCCGAGCGGCTGACCGAGGTGCTGGACCAGCTGGTCGAGCTCACCAACGACGCCCTGCGGGTCATGGTCCACCGCGACGAGCTCAACGACGTCGTGTGCGGCCTCATGGGCGCCTACCTGCTGTGGAGCGGGCTCGTGACCCAGGGCCCACAGGTGGTCTCGTTGACCGAGCGGCTCCTCGAGCGGCGCCTCGACACGCCGGGACGACGGATCATCGAGCAGGCGATCGCCCTCCGCGGGGGCGTGGACGACGGCGACGCCGACGACGGCGCAGGGTGACGGCCATGGCCGACGACGTACCGGGCGACCGCATCCAACTCCGCGACCTGCAGGTGTCGGCCTTCTGCGGCGTGCTGCCCGAGGAGGTCGCCCGTCGGCAGCCGTTCGCCTTCGACCTCGACGTCCACGCCGACCTGGCGACGGCCACCATCTCCGACCGGCTCGAGGACACCATCGACTATGGCGCCCTGTGCGCCCTCGTGGGCGGTATCGCCGAGGACGAACGATTCGCGCTGCTCGAACGGTTCGCCGGGCGGGTGGCCGAGGCGGTCCTCGCGGTCGACGGGGTCGAGGCCGTGACCGTCGAGGTGCGCAAGCTGCGGCCGCCGGTCCCCGAGGCACTCGGCACCAGCGGCGTCCGCATCCACCGCCGGGCATGACGGCGGTCCCGCGCCGGGCATTCCTCGGCCTGGGGTCGAACCTGGGCGACCGTCGGGCCCACCTCCGCGACGCCGTGGCGGCGCTGCCGGACGTCGTGGCGGTGTCGTCCGTCTACGAGACGGCGCCGGTCGGCGGGCCGGAGCAGGGGCCGTACCTCAACTGCGTCGTCGAGCTCCGGACGGCACTGACCGGCCACCAACTGCTGGACGCCGCCCGGGCCTGCGAGGCGGCTGCCGAACGGGTGCGGGAGGTCCGCTGGGGGCCTCGCACGCTCGACGTCGACGTGCTCTGGATCGACGGCGAGGAGGTCGCCGACCCGGACCTCGAGGTTCCCCACCCCCGCATGTTCGAGCGGGCGTTCGTGCTGGTGCCGCTGCGGGAGCTGGCCCCAGACCTCGTCGCCGAGGCCCCGGCGTCCACCGGGCCCGATGACGTCGTCCCGGCGGGCACCCTCGACTCGTCGGTGCCCTGACGGGGAGCGCCATGCGACGGGTACGGATCATCGGACCGGGACGGGCCGGCGGGTCGCTGGCCGGGGCGCTGCGCCGCTGCGGCTGGGCGGTCGAGCCCCTGCTGGGCCGTGACGACGACTGCACCTCGGCCGCCGACGGCATCGACCTCCTCGTGGTCGCCACCCCCGATGCGGCGATCGCCGACGTGGCGGCCACCGTGGCACCGTCGCGGGGCACGGTCGTGGCCCACCTCTCCGGAGCCCTCGGGCTCGACGTGCTCTCCCCACACCACCGGCGGGCCGGGCTGCACCCGCTGGTGTCCTTGGCCGACGCCGAGCGCGGTGCCGACCTGCTCGCCGACGGCGCCTGGTTCGCGGTGGCCGGTGACCCCCTGGTGGGGGAGGTCGTCGAGGCCCTGGGGGGCCGGTCGGTCACCGTCGACGACACCGACCGGACCGCCTACCACGCCGCCGCCGTGGTGGCCTCGAACCACCTCGTGGCCCTGCTGGGTCAGGTCGAGCGGCTGGCCGGGCCCTTGGGCGTGCCGCTCGAGGCGTTCCTCGACCTGGCCGACGGCAGCCTCGCCAACGTCCGGGCGCTCGGCCCGGCCGACGCGCTCACCGGACCCGCCGCCCGTGGCGACGAGGCCACCATCCAGCGGCACCTGGCCGCCCTCGCCGCCGACGAGCGGCCCGGCTACGAGGCGGTCGCCGAACTGGCCCGCCGGCTGGCCGGCCGGAGCCGGCCGTGAGTGCCCCCGAGGTCGTCACCACCGCCGCCGACCTCCGACGCCGGCTGGACACCGTCCGGGAGGCCGGGGCGTCGGTCGGCTTCGTGCCGACCATGGGCTACCTCCACGAGGGTCACGGCTCGCTGGTCGACGCCTCGGTCGCCGCCAACGACCTGACCGTGGTGTCCGTCTTCGTGAACCCGCTCCAGTTCGCTCCCACCGAGGATCTGGCCGACTACCCGCGGGACCTCGACGCCGACGTGGCCCGCTGCGGCGACCACGGGTCCGACCTGGTGTTCCACCCGACCGTCGACGAGGTCTACCCGGAGGGCGAGGACGAGCCCGTCGCCCCCGGTGTGGTCGCCGGCCCGTTGGAGGGCGCCAGCCGGCCCAACCACTTCGCCGGCGTGGCAACGGTGGTCGCCCGGCTGTTCCGGATCGTCGGTCCGTGCCGCGCCTACTTCGGCGAGAAGGACTTTCAGCAACTGGCCGTCATCCGGGGAATGGTCGCCGACCTGGCTCTCCCGGTCGAGGTGGTCGGCTGTCCGACGGTCCGCGAGCCCGACGGGCTGGCGAAGTCCAGCCGCAACGTCTACCTGGGCGATGAGGAGCGCCGCCAGGCGACGGTGCTGTACCGCGCGCTGCGGGCCGGTGCCGCCATCGTCGAGGACGGGGAGCGCGATCCCGACGCCGTCATCGCCGCCATGGAGGAGGTGCTCGCCGGGACACCGCTGGTCGAGATCGACTACGCGGCGCTGGTCGAGTCCGCCACCTTCCTGGCTCCTGACCGGCTTGACGCCGGCGACGAGGTACGACTGCTCGTCGCGGCTCGACTCGGCAACGCCCGGCTCATCGACAATGTGGGAGTCGTGGCGCCGTGACTCCCGACCCGGAGACGGAGGGAGCCGGGCGGTGAACTCCGGCGGGGACCATTCGTCCACCGGCGACGCCGTGCGCCAACGGCTGGTGCTCGGGGTCGACCGGGGTTGATGCGCCGACGGTTGGCGGACCGCGGTCGGGTCGGCAGGCTGGAGGCGTGAGCCCGACCGTCGAACCTCCTGCCACCGCCGTCGTCGAGGCCGTCCAACGGGCCCTCGTCGAGGACCTCACGCCCCTCGGTGACCTCAGCGCCGCCCTCGTGCCCCCGGACGCCAGGGCGGTCGGCGCCATCGTCGCCCGCCGCGACGGCGTGCTGGCCGGCACCGCCTGTGCCGACGAGGCGTTCCGGCAGGTTGCCCGGCAGGCGGGCACCGAGGTCGAGGTCGACTGGCGTTTGGGCGATGGCGACCCGCTCGCCGGCGGCAGCGTGGTCGCCACCGTGGATGGCCCCCTGGCGCCGGTGCTGACCGCCGAGCGGACCGCCCTCAACTTCCTCGGCCACCTCTCGGGCATCGCCACCGGCGTCGCCCACTGGGTCGCGGCGGCCGGCGGCGGCGCCGTCGTGTGGGACACCCGCAAGACCACCCCGGGCCTGCGCGCTCTCGAGAAGGCCGCCGTGAGGGCCGGTGGGGGCCGCAACCACCGGGCCAACCTGAGCGACTGGGTGATGCTCAAGGACAACCACCTGTGCGGCACCGACATCACCTCGGCGGTCAAGCGGGCCCACGACCTGTGGCCGGGCCGCATCGTCCACGTCGAGTGCGACAGCCTCGACCAGGTGGCCGAGGCGTTGACCGCCGGCGCCGACGCCCTCCTGCTCGACAACATGTCGCCCGACACCGTGCGCGAGGCGGTCGCCGCCGCGCGGGCCCACGGTGAGGCCGGCGGCCGGGTGCCGCTGCTCGAGGCGTCGGGGGGCATCACCCTCGACACGGTGGCCGACTACGCCGCCACGGGCGTCGACTGCATCTCCAGCAGCGCCCTCACCCAGGCGTCCTCGGCCCTCGACCTCGGCCTCGACCTCGAGGCCACCGGCTGAACCCAGCCTCCCGCCGCCATCCACGGTCGGCTGGCTGACCGGATCGTGCGATGATGACCCCAGGCGCCGAAACCATTCCGGAGGAGCGACCTTGCTACTGACAATCGACGTCGGCAACACGCAGACCGTCATCGGCCTCTACGACCGCGAACTCGTGTCGGGGGCCACCGCCGACGCCGGCCTGCTCGACCACTGGCGCATCGCCACAGACGCCGTGCGCACCGCCGACGAGCACGCCGTCGTCATCCGCAGCCTCCTGCAGTCGGCCGGCTACCCCTTCGACGTGGATGGCGTGGCGATCTGCTCCGGCGTGCCCCGGGTGCTCGCCAGCCTGCGCGAGATGGTCGAGCGCAACATCGACGTCGATCCGATCGTCATCGAGCCGGGCGTCCGCACCGGCATGGCGATCCTCTACGACAACCCGAAGGAGGTCGGCGCCGACCGCATCGCCAACGCCGTCGCCGCCTTCGACCTGTACGGCGGGTCCACCGTCGTCGTCGACTTCGGCACCGGAAACAACTTCGACGTCATCTCGGCCAACGGCGAGTTCATCGGCGGGGCCATCGCCCCCGGCGTCGAGATCAGCCTCGACGCCCTGTTCGGTCGGGCGGCGGCACTGCGGGCCGTCGAGCTGGCCGCCCCCCGCAGCGTGATCGGCAAGAGCACCGTGGAGTCGCTGCAGTCGGGCGCCGTGTTCGGGTTCGCCGCCCAGATCGACGGGATGGTCGAGCGGTTCCGGGCCGAGTTGGGGGGCTGCACGGTCGTCGCCACCGGCGGCCTGGCGCCCCTGATCGCCCCGGTCGCCGAGACCATCGAGCACGTCGAGCCGTTCCTGACGCTGCACGGCCTGCGGATCGTCTTCTTCCGCAACCAGGAGCACTGAATCGATGAGCGACGACGGCATTCCGGAGTCATCCGAGTCCATGGGCACCGACGGCATCCCCTACCGCTTCGAGCCGACCGCCACGGCCGCCGGCCTGCACGCCGCCCACGGCGACCTGGAGGCCGGCGCCGAGACCGGCATCGTGGTCACCGTCGCCGGCCGCCTCATGCTGCGCCGCGACCAGGGGAAGCTGTTCTTCGGGGTGCTCCAGGATGCCACCGGCCGGATCCAGCTCTTCGCTCCCGAGAAGTCCACCCCTGACTTCGCCGGGTTCACCGGACTGCACCTCGGCGACTGGGTCGGCGTCACCGGTGAGGTCATCGTGACGCGGCGCGGCGAACTGTCGGTCCGCGTGGGGGAGTGGGTGCGCCTCGCCGCGGCCCGCCGGCCGTTCCCCGACAAGTGGCACGGCATCGTCGACACCGACACCCGCTACCGGCAGCGCTACGTCGACCTCTGGGTGACCGACGAGGCCCGGGAGGCGTTCGTCCTGCGTAGTCGGGCGCTCTCGGTGATGCGCCGCTGGCTGGAGGACCGCGGGTTCCTGGAGGTCGAGACACCCGTGTTCCATCCCATCCCCGGCGGGGCCCTGGCCCGGCCGTTCACGACGCACCACAACGCCCTCGACCTGGACCTCTACCTGCGCATCGCCCCCGAGCTGTACCTGAAGCGGCTCACGGTCGGCGGCATGGAGCGGGTGTTCGAGGTGGCCCGGGTGTTCCGCAACGAGGGGGTGTCGACCCGGCACAATCCCGAGTTCACGATGCTCGAGCTCTACCAGGCCTACGCCGACTACCACGACATCATGGCGCTGGTCGAGGAACTGGTCGCCCACCTGGCCGAGACGCTGCTCGGCACCACGCAGCTCGAGTACGACGGTCGCCAGCTCGACCTGTCGGTGCCGTGGCGGCGGGCCACCCTCACCGAGTTGCTGGCCGGGCACGCCGGCCTCGAGGTCGAGGAGCGCGACATCCCGGTCAAGGACCACGACGGACCCGGCAAGCTGATCATGGAGCTCTACGAGAAGACCACCGAGCCGGAGCTCTGGGGCCCGGTGTTCGTCGTCGACTACCCCAAGGAGGTCTCGCCGCTGTCGCGCGACCACCGGGACCGGCCCGGCTGGGTCGAGCGCTTCGAGGGCATCGTGGCGGGCCGCGAGCTGTGCAACGCCTTCACTGAGCTCGTCGACCCGGACGACCAGCGGGAGCGCTTCGAGGCCCAGGAGGCGGGTCGTGCGGCCGGCGACGACGAGGCCATGGTCGTGGACGAGGACTACCTGCGGGCCCTCGAGTACGGGCTGCCGCCGACGGGTGGCCTCGGCATCGGCATCGACCGGCTGATCATGCTGCTGACGGGCACGACCGCCATCCGGGACGTCATCCTGTTCCCGACGCTGCGGCCCGAGCAGGGCCTGGGGACGCCGGCCGACCCTGGCGACGGGGGTGACGGGGAAGGCGACGCCGACGAGGGCGCCGGGTCCTAGCCGGCCGCCGCGGCGTCGACCCGGGCCAGCAGCAGGTCGCAGGTCTGGCGCAGCGTGGCCACCGCCGGCGTGGGCGGCAGTTGGTCGAGCAGGTCGCCGGCCTCGGTGGTGTAGGCCACCGCGGTGGTCATCGAGTCGGCCAGTGACGGGTCGGCCCGCACGATGGCGAGCGCCCGGTCCCGGGCGTCCTCGTCGATCGGGCCGCCCAGCAGGTGGCGCAGCTCCTCGCCGGCCGGACCGGCCAGCGTGCGGATTACCGGCAGTGTGTAGACGCCCTCGCAGAGGTCGTTGCCGGCGGGCTTGCCGAGCTGGCCGTCGGTGGCGGTCAGGTCGAGCACGTCGTCGACCACCTGGAACGCCATGCCGTAGGCGTGGCCGAACCCGGTGAGGGCGTCGACGTGGTCGCGGGGCAGGTCGGCGACGATGCCGCCGATGCGCGCGGCCGTGGCCAGCAGGACGGCGGTCTTGCCGCCGATCGACTCCAGGTAGGCCGCCTCGGTGCGGTCGATGTCGTAGTTGCTGGCCAGTTCGCGGACCTGGCCCTCGCAGAGGCCGGCGATCGTGCTGGCCAGCAACCCGGCCACCTCGGTGCCGAGGTCGGCGGCGATCTCCGAGGCCCGGGCCAGGAGGTAGTCGCCGGCCAGGATGGCCTCGAGGTTCCCGAAGCGGGCGTTGACGCTCTGGACGGTGCGCCGGGTGTCGGCACCGTCGATGACGTCATCGTGGTACAGGGAGCCCTGGTGGACCAGTTCGACGGCGACGCCGCCGCGGACGGCCTCCTGGATGGCGGGTCCGGGTTCGGGTGCCGTCGCCAGCGAGGCGGTGATGGTGAGGGCGGGCCGCACCCGCTTGCCGCCGGCGTCGATCAGGTGTCGGGCGACCTCGGTGAGGAACGGGTCGTCGCTGGCGACCACCCGGCGCAGTTCGTCGTCGACGCGGCCCAGGTCGTCGGCCATGCCCGGGAGTGCGAGCAGCGAGGTCGATTCGGCGGGCACGGGCACCGTTGGAGGATACGACGGGGGCCGACGGCGCGAAACCGGGCCGGACGGCGGCCCAGGTCCCCCCCGGCCACTCGTCACGGGCCGTGGATACACTCACCGCAGGGGCGAACGGACGCCGGACCCCGGCGACCGACAGGAAGGCGCCGGAGCAGGCGCAGGAACAGGAACGAGGAGAAGGCCGGTTGTTCGAGCGGTTCACCGACAGGGCCCGCCGGGTCGTGGTGCTGGCGCAGGAGGAGGCCCGCCTGCTCAACCACAACTACATCGGCACCGAGCACATCCTGCTCGGCCTCATCCACGAGGGCGAGGGCGTGGCTGCCAAGGCCCTCGAGGAGCTCGGCATCTCCCTCGAGGCCGTGCGCAACCAGGTCGAGGAGATCATCGGCCAGGGCAGCCAGTCGCCCAGCGGCCACATCCCCTTCACCCCGCGGGCCAAGAAGGTCCTCGAGCTCTCGCTGCGCGAGGCCCTCCAGTTGGGCCACAACTACATCGGCACCGAGCACATCCTGCTCGGCCTCATCCGCGAGGGCGAGGGCGTGGCCGCCCAGGTGCTGGTCAAGTTGGGCGCCGACCTCTCCCGGGTGCGCCAGCAGGTCATCCAGCTGCTCTCCGGCTACTCGGGCTCGGGTGCCGGCGCCCCCTCAGGCGGCGAGAAGGCCCGGGCCTCCTCGGGTGGTGGCGGCGGCGATGCCGCCTCCGGCTCGATGGTGCTCGACCAGTTCGGCCGCAACCTCACGCAGATGGCCCGCGAGAAGAAGCTCGACCCCGTCATCGGCCGGCACCGCGAGACCGAGCGGGTCATGCAGGTGCTGTCCCGACGCACCAAGAACAACCCGGTGCTGATCGGCGAACCCGGCGTCGGCAAGACCGCCATCGTCGAGGGCCTGGCCCAGATGATCGCCAACGACGACGTCCCCGAGACCATCAAGGACCGCCAGCTCTACACCCTCGACCTGGGGGCGCTGGTGGCCGGCAGCCGCTACCGGGGCGACTTCGAGGAGCGCCTCAAGAAGGTCCTCAAGGAGATCCGCACCCGCGGCGACATCGTCCTGTTCATCGACGAGATCCACACGCTGGTCGGCGCCGGCGCCGCCGAGGGCGCCATCGACGCCGCCTCGATCCTCAAGCCGATGCTGGCCCGCGGGGAGCTGCAGACCATCGGCGCCACCACGCTCGACGAGTACCGCAAGCACCTCGAGAAGGACGCCGCCCTCGAGCGACGCTTCCAGCCCATCACCGTCGACGAGCCCACCGTCGCCCACAGCATCGAGATCCTGAAGGGCCTCCGCGAGCGCTACGAGGAGCACCACCGGATCACCATCACCGACCAGGCGCTGGTGGCCGCCGCCAACCTGGCCGACCGGTACATCTCCGACCGGCACCTGCCCGACAAGGCCATCGACCTGATCGACGAGGCCGGCTCGCGGCTGCGCATCAAGCGCATGCACACGCCCGAGGACCTGCGGGAGCTCGAGACCGACCTGGCCGAGGTGGTGCAGCGCAAGAAGGCCGCCGTCGAGGCCCAGGACTTCGAGGAGGCCGGCCGGCTCCGCGACCGCGAAAAGGAGCTGCTGGCACAGAAGGAGGCAAAGGAGGCCGAGATCCGCTCGTCCGGCGTCGACCTGTTCGAGGAGGTCGACGAGGAGGCCATCGCCGAGGTCCTCTCGGTCTGGACCGGCATCCCCGTCTACAAACTCACCGAGGAGGAGACCCAGAAGCTGCTCCGCATGGAGGACGACCTGCACAAGCGGGTCATCGGCCAGGAGGACGCCATCAAGGCGGTCAGCCAGGCCATCCGCCGCACCCGGGCCGGCCTCAAGGACCCCAAGCGGCCGTCCGGCTCGTTCGTGTTCCTCGGCCCCTCGGGCGTCGGCAAGACCGAGTTGGCCAAGACGCTGGCCGAGTTCCTGTTCGGCGACGAGCAGGCCCTCATCGCCCTCGACATGTCCGAGTACATGGAGAAGCACACGGTCAGCCGGCTCGTCGGCTCGCCCCCCGGCTACGTGGGCTACGAGGAGGGCGGCCAGCTCACCGAGGCCGTCCGCCGCAAGCCGTTCTCGGTGGTGCTGTTCGACGAGGTCGAGAAGGCCCACCCCGACGTCTTCAACACGCTGCTCCAGATCCTCGAGGAGGGGCGGCTCACCGACGCGCAGGGCCGCTCCGTCGACTTCCGCAACACCGTCCTGATCATGACCTCCAACCTCGGCACCGCCGACCTGCACAAGGCCAACCTGGGCTTCGCCAAGGCCGACGAGGCCGTGTCGTACGAGCGCATGAAGGCCAAGGTGCAGGACGCCCTCAAGGCCCACTTCCGGCCCGAGTTCCTGAACCGCATCGACGACACGATCGTGTTCCACGAGCTCACCCAGTCCGAGATCGTCCGGATCGTCGACCTCATGATCCGGCGGGTCTCCCAGCAGCTGGCCGGCCAGGGCATGGGCCTCGAGCTCACCGACGCTGCCAAGTTGCACCTGGCGAAGGAGGGCTACGACCCGACCCTGGGTGCCCGTCCGCTGCGCCGGGCCATTCAGCGCCTGGTCGAGGACCCGCTGTCGGAGCGCCTGCTCCACAAGGAGTTCCGGGCCGGCGAGATCGTCGTCGTCGACGTCGAGGACGACCCCGAGGCCGAGGGCACCCAGAAGGTCGTGTTCCGGGCCATCGAGGGCTTCGAGCCGCCGACCGTCGAACTGGCGGTCGAGGGCGTCGAGTAGTTCACCTGCGCGAACCCCGCCCCCGCCCCATCGCCTAGCGTCCCGACCATGCGTCGTCCTGCGCGCCGAAGGTGGCGCCCGACCCCGGGTGCGACCGCGTCCCCTCTCTGGTGGGTCCTCCCCGCGTTTCTGGGCCTGCTGCTCGCCACGGGCTGCCGGGCCGACGCCACGGTCGACATCGTGGTGGCCGAGGACGGCAGCGGCACCGTCACCGTCGGCCTGATCCTCGACGACGAGGCCGTCGAGGTCGTCGGCGGGATCGAGGAGCAACTGCGCCTCGACGACCTGATTGACGCCGAGTGGACCGTCGACGGGCCCCGGCGCCTGTCCACGGGGGACACGACCGTCACGGCCTCCAAGGCATTCGACGCCGCCACGCGACTTCCCGACGTGCTCGACGAGATCGCCGGCCCGGACGTGTTCGAGGACGTGGCGCTGACCCGGCACCGGTCGTTCGCCCGCACCGAGTGGCGCCTGGCCGGCCGGGTCGACCTCGGTGGCGGGCTGGAGTTGTTCAGCGACGCCGAGTTGACCGAGACCCTGTCAGGCCTGCCGCTGGGGCGCACCGACGCCGCGCTGGCCGAGCTGGTGGGCTGCCTGCCAGGCGCCTGCGACCTCGAGGAGTCGTTCGAGCTGACCCTGTCGGCAGCGCTGCCGGGCGGTCCGGCGGCCGACGCCGAGGGCGCCAGGTGGACGATCGGCCTCGGCGACCTGGCGTCCACCCGGTTCGGCGTCGAGGGCGTACTCACCGACCGGGTGCCGCGCATGTGGCGCAACGGGGCCATCGTGGCCGCGGTGCTGGCGGGTACCGGTCGGCCAGCCTGGGGCACGTCTCGACGGCCGAGTTCTGGTCGTCGATCGGTGTGCACGGCGAGGCCGAGCCGCTGGACCGCGAGTACCTCGAGCGGGTGCAGCTGCGTCGCGACGTGCTGCCGTTCCTGGACCGGATGAAGGAGCGCGGCCTGCCGGTGGCGTGCCTGACCAACGCCGTGCTGCCCTGGACCGAGGTGCTGCGTGAGCGGCTGGGCCTCGACGAGCTGATGGCCCACTGGGTGGTCAGCGGCGAGGTCGGGGCACGCAAGCCCAGCCAGGCCATGTTCGAGGCGCTGCGCCGCATGTCGGGCGTGCCGTTCCACAACATGCTGCTCATCGACTCCGAGCCGCCGACGCTCGAGGCGGCCCGCTCGATGGGCATGTCGACGGTGTTGATGCGCGGGTCGGCGCTGATCCCGGAGGGCTTCCCGCACCCGGTGATCGGCGGGTTCGCCGAGCTGTTCCGGCCGAGTGGCACGTCGGCCACGTCCTCCGAGGAGGGTGCCGGGGAGTCCGAGGGCGGCGGGGGCGGGACCTGACCGGGAGCGCTGTCTCAGGCCGTCCGTAGGTTCGGCCCCATGACGAGCACCGACCTCCATCCCGAGCCCACGACGCTGCGGGCGCAGCGCCGCCCCCGCACCGACTTCGCCTGTACCGCCTGTGGTGCCACGCAACCCACCTGGGCCGGGCGCTGCCCCGGCTGTGGCGAGTGGAACACGCTCGAGGAGGTGGTCGGAAGGGCCATGGCGTCGGCGGCGGTGGCGACGACCGAGGCGGTGCCGCTGGCCGACGTGCCCGCCGGGTCGGCGGTGCCGGCGCCCACGGGCTGCTCCGAGCTCGACCGGGCGCTCGGCGGCGGGCTGGTGCCGGGGTCGGTCACCCTCCTCGGCGGCGAGCCGGGAATCGGCAAGTCCACCCTCACTCTCCAGGTGGCTGCCGGTCGTGCCCGGGCCGGGGGTCGGGCGTTGCTCGTGAGCGCCGAGGAGTCAGCGGCCCAGGTGCGGCGCCGCGCCGAGCGGCTGGGCGTCCTCGAAGACGGGCTCTGGCTGGCCGGCGACGCCGACCTGGGATCCATCCTGGCGCACCTCGACCGGCTGTCACCCGACCTGCTCGTGGTCGACTCGATCCAGACCGTGCACGACCCGGACGTGACCGGGGCGCCCGGCTCGGTGGCCCAGGTGCGGGCCTGCGCACACCGGCTGGTCGTCGAGGCCAAGCGGCGGGGCACCACGGTGCTGCTGGTCGGCCACGTCACCAAGGAGGGCTCGCTGGCGGGTCCCAAGGTTCTCGAGCACGTGGTCGACACCGTGGCCGACCTGGTGGGCGACCGGCACCACGCCCTGCGGCTGCTGCGGGTGGCCAAGCACCGGTTCGGCCCCACCGACGAGTTGGGGCTGTTCGCCATGGAGGTCGGCGGCCTGGCGCCGGTGGAGGACCCGGGCCGGCTCTTCCTCGCCGACCGGGCGGTCGAGGCGTCCGGATCGGCGGTGCTGCCCGCCATGGAGGGGCGCCGGCCCCTGCTGGTCGAACTCCAGGCCCTGGTGGTCCGGGCCACCACCCCGCACCCCCGACGCTCCTCCCAGGGGGTCGATCCCCGCCGGCTGGCCCTGCTGCTGGCGGTCCTCGACCGCCGGGCCGGCCTCGAGCTGGGGGCGCTGGACGTCTACGTCACCGCCGTGGGCGGCGTGCAGGTCACCGAACCGGGCGCCGACCTGCCACTGGCCCTGGCGGTGGCGTCGGCGCTCACGGGACGGCGGTTGGGGGCCGACTCGGTGGCGTGTGGCGAGATCGGGCTGGGAGGCGAGGTCCGCCAGGTGGCGCACCTCGAGCGGCGACTCCAGGAGGCCCATCGTCTGGGCTTTCGGCGGGCCGTGTTGCCCCAGTCGGCACCGGCGGGACCGGACGGCCTCGAGGTGGTCCGGGTCCGCACCCTGGCCGAGGCGGTGGCCGCCACCGGCCTGCTGGGGGACGGGGGCGGGCAGGGTGGCCGGACGGGCCTGCTGGGGGACGGGGCGGCCGTGGGCGACTAGAACGGGGCCCATGCGCATCCAACTGCCCTCGGGCACGCCCGCCGAACTGGCCCACCCCGCCGACGGTCCCGCCGACCGCGGCCTGGTCGTGGTGCCCGACATCATGGGCCTGCGGCCCCTGTTCGACGACCTGGTCACCCGGCTGGCGTCCGAGCAGGGCTGGTCGGTGTGCGCCTTCGAGCTCTACCCGGGGCGCGAGGACCTCGAGGTCGCCGACCGCCTGGCGGCGGGCGCCACGCTGCACGACGACCGGGTGCTGGGCGACGCCGTGGCCGCCGCCGATGCCACCGGGGCCGGCACCGTCGGCATCCTCGGCTTCTGCATGGGCGGCATGTACACGCTCAAGGCCGTGTCCACCGGGCGCTTCCATCGCCACTGTCCCTTCTACGGGATGATCCACGTGCCGGACGAGTGGGCGGGCCCGGGCCAGGGCGAGCCGCTCGGCCTGCTGGCGGACGGTGATGCTTCCTCGGTGCTGGCGGTCATCGGGACCGACGACCGCTGGACACCGCCCGACCATGTCGACGAACTGGAAGCGGCCGGCGTGTCGGTGGTGCGCTACGAGGGCGCCGACCACGGCTTCGTCCACGACGCCTCGCGGCCTGCCCACCGTGCCGACGACGCGGCGGACGCCTGGGGGCGGGTGCTGGGCTGGCTGGCGGGCTGACCGGGGGGAGCCGAGCTCAGCGGGAGCGGATCGTGAGTTGCTCGCGGTTGGTGATCCGGTAGGTCCGGTCGATCTGCTCGATCCACCCCAGCTTGATGAACGAGGCGATGGCCTTGTTGACCCGCTCCCGCGAGGCGCCGACCATTCCGGCCAACTCCTCCTGGGTGATCGGCAACGAGAACTCGTCCGACTCGCCGGCGAGGTCGAGGAGTCGCTTGGCGGTGCGGCCCGTCACGTCGAGGAACACCGAGTCGGCGAGGGCGGCGTCCATGTTGCGGAGGCGGCCCGCCAGCATCGCCACCACCCGCCACAGCAGGGTGGGTTCGTCCTCGTAGAGCTGCCGCACCGGCCCGTACGGGACGGCGATGATCGTGGAGGATTCGAGCGCCCGGGCCTCCGCGGACCGTCCGCGCCCGTCGAACAGGCCCATCTCGCCGAACAGGTCGCCGCCCTCCATGAGCGCCACCATCGACTCGCGGCGGTCGAAGGACTTGTTGGCGATGGCGATCCGCCCGGACTCGACGAGGTAGAGCTCGTGGGGCTCGTCGTCCTCCCGGAAGATGACGTCGCCACGGCGCAACTCGCGGTCGGTGGAGGCGTCGACGATCGTGGCGAGGGCATCCTCGTCGAGTCCGGCGAACAGGGTGGTTTCGCGGAAGAGCGTGGCGTCGGGCATGTCGGCTGGCCATGCTAGTGAGGTGAACGCCTCCGCACGGACGATGCCGTGCCACACCGAACGGGTCCGCCCATGAGCGTGTGGACGGTCGTCGTGGCGGCGGGCAGCAGCGAGCGCTTCGGCGCCGACAAGCAGTCGGCGGACCTGGTGGGCCGCACGGTGCTCGAGCGGCTCGGTCCATGCCGTGGTCGCCGGCGGGGCGACGCGGTCGGCGTCGGTCCGGGCCGGGCTGGCGGTCGTGCCCGACGTGGCCAACGTGGTGCTGGTGCACGACGGCGCCCGTCCGCTGGCGAGTCGCGACCTGTTCGCCAGGGTGGTGGCCGCCGTGGAGGCGGGTGCCGACGCCGTGGTTCCCGGGGTCCCGGTGAACGACTCGTTGCGGCGCGTCGACGGCGCGGTCGATCGGGAGGGGATGATGGCCGTGCAGACGCCGCAGGGCTTCCCGGCAGCCACGCTGCGGGCCGCCCACGCCGGTGGTGCCGACGCCAGCGACGACGCCACGCTCGTGGAGGCGTACGGTGGCAGCGTGGTGGTCGTGGACGGCGAGGCGGACAACCTCAAGGTGACCCGGCCCGTCGACCTGCTCGTGGCCCGACAGGTACTGGAGGCCTCCGGTGGCTGAGGTCCGCGTCGGGCAGCGTGGGGTGTGGCGTGGCTGAGGTCCGCGTCGGGCAGCGTGGGGTGTGGCGTGGCTGAAGTCCGCGTCGGGCAGCGTGAGGTGTGGCGTGGCTGAAGTCCGCGTCGGGCAGGGGTTCGACGTCCACGCCTTCTCGGACGACCCGGCTCGCCGGATGGTGCTGGCCGGCGTCGAGTTCGACGGGCCGGGCCTGGTCGGCCACAGCGACGCCGACGCCGTCGCCCACGCCTGCATCGACGCCCTGCTGGGCGCCGCCGGCCTGGGCGACATCGGCGAGCGCTATCCCGACACGGACGAGCGCTGGGCCGGCGCCGACAGCATGGCCCTGCTGGCCGACACCGTCGCCGTCGTGCGGGCCGAGGGGTGGGAGGTCGCCAACGTGGACTGCTCGGTCGTGGCCGAGGCGCCGAGGCTGGCGCCGCGGCGCGACGAGATGCGGAAGCGTCTCGAGGAGGTCGTCGGCGCCCCGGTCCGGGTGACCGGACGGCGCGCGGAGGGCCTCGGGGCGTTCGGTCGTGGCGAGGGCATCGCCTGCCTCGCCGTGGCCCTGGTACAGCGCCCGTGAACGGTCGGGGACGTGGACCCCAGCAGGGCCGGGGCAAGGGCCAGCAGCGGGGAGGTGGCCCGCGGGCCGGCCAGCGGGGGAGCACCCCGCAGCGCCGGCGTTCCGACGGGCCACCCAAGGGGCTCGGCGGTGACCAGGTCGAGGGCCGTCAGGCTGTGCGCGAACTGCTGCTCGCCGGCACGCGGCGAACCCGGGAGGTCGTCCTGGCCGGCGACCTCGACCCGGCGCCGATCCTCGACGACATCATCGACCTGGCCGACGAACACAAGGTCACCATCAGGGAGGTCTCCCGGTCCAAGTTCGAGTCGATGGCCCGCACCGAGGCGCCCCAGGGCGTCGTGGCGTTCGCCGCACCGCTGGAGGACCATGGCCTCGAGGCGCTGCTGGCATCGAAGACCCCGGCGGGCGGGCCGCCGTTCCTGCTGCTGCTGGACGGCGTGACCGACCCCGGCAACCTCGGGGCGATCCTGCGTTCGGCCGAGTGCGCCGGCGTGTCGGGGGTGGTGCTGCCCCGCCACCGGGCGGCTCGGGTGACGGCCACGGCGGCCAAGTCGGCGGCGGGCGCCGTCGAGCACCTGCGCCTCGCCACGGTGTCAGGGCTCCCCAAGGCCATGGCCCGTCTCACCCGGGCCGAGATCTGGACGGTGGGCCTGGATGCCGGCGGGACCGCTCCGATCCACGACCTGGCCGTCACCGACGGGCCGGTGGCGCTGGTGATGGGTGCCGAGGGGGCCGGGCTGTCGCGGCTGGTTCGGGAGCGGTGTGACACCCTGGCGCACATCCCACTGCAGGGCGTGCTGGCGTCGATGAACGTCTCGGCGGCGGCCGCGGTGGCCCTCTTCGAGGTCGCCCGCCACCGGAACTGACCTCGGCCCGACGGGCCG
>LUMJ01000161.1_pt1 | contig 22554 bp, 18 predicted proteins | sample 729631 | NCBI WGS metagenome assembly LUMJ01 (sample SAMN03860266, study PRJNA289734) | marine metagenome | biome: seawater column; feature: ocean; material: water; isolation source: Red Sea water column Station 22 - depth 500m | place: Saudi Arabia: Red Sea | collected 2011-10-15 | depth 500 m
CCCTCAGTCATTAATTAGATCAATAAAAGGTCTTAATTCAAAAAACTGTCTGTATGTGGGTGACTCTATGGAGGATATGATTTTGGTACAAAAAGCCTCAGAATTGGGTTTTCAGGTAACTTTTTGTGGAATTTATGGTTCTGGCAAACTGCCTGAAGTGAAAAAAAACATGTTCATTGAGAAAAGCGTCCCATTCATTCTTGAATCAATAAATTTTCTTCCGAAGGCATTAAATCTAGTTTAGGCAAAAAAAGAAAACTGATGTTATCATGGCAATAAGAAAATCAAAAATCAAAAGGGAGACAAAAGAAACAAGCGTATCCATAAGCGTGAACATTGACGGTTCTGGAAAAACTTCAGTTAATACTGGAGTTAGCTTTCTAGATCACTTGATAACATCTTTCGGAAAGCACGCAATGTTGGATCTAACGGTACAAGCAAAGTCAAAGGATAAGATAGAACACCACTTGATTGAGGATACTGCTATAGCAATTGGTTCGTCAATAGATAAAGCTCTTGGAAATAGAACAGGCATTACTAGGTTTAGCTATGCATCTGTTCCCATGGATGAATCACTCGCAGAAACATCACTTGATTTGGTTAAACGTCCATACAGTAGGATCACCCTATTGATAAAAAGAAACAGCGTAGAGGGAATATCAAAAGAAGATATTGAACATTTTTTCAAATCACTAACTCAAAATTTGAACGTCTGCATACACGTCACTGTCAAATATGGGGACAATGATCACCACAAAATTGAAGCTGCAATAAAATCATTGGCAGTTGCTTTCAGAAATGCATCCTTAAGGGATAAAAAACAAAAGGGAATTCCAAGCACTAAAGGTGCTATGTAACATTGAAAGTTGCAATATTTGATTATGGTGCCGGAAATATTTTCAGTCTAAAAAATTCGCTGGAAAAAAATGGCGCCCAAGTAGACATAATTACTAGCCTAACCAAGTCAAAAGAATATTCTGGATTGCTATTACCCGGCGTTGGTAACTTTGATCCTGCTGTTAGAAGTATACGTGATTATTCTTCAACTGACTTTAAGGATTACGTTGGTAAAAACATGCCTGTACTTGGAATATGTCTTGGAATGGAAATGTTCTTTGAAAAAAGTGAAGAGGGTAGGGAGCAAGGCTTGGGTGTTATTAATGGCGAAGTTATCATCCTACCAAATACAATGAAAGTTCCACATATGGGTTGGAATAATTTAGAGATTAAACAGCAAAATAATTTCTTAGAGGGAGTAGATGATGGTTCATGGGTTTACTTTGTACACTCATACATGATAAAAGCAAAAGAAACGGAATTAATTGTTGCAAACACGGACTATGGTATTAAGGTTCCAGCAATAATTCAACAAAAAAATTACATTGGGACACAATTTCATCCAGAAAAATCAGGAGAGGTTGGTTCCTTGATGTTAAGTAACTTTCTAAGTGAATGTAAAAAATGAAAATAATTCCTGCAATCGACCTTATGGAAGGAAAGGTTGTTCGACTCTACAGAGGAGATCCTGGAAAAAAAACCACCTATAGTGATAATCCACTGGAAATTGCAAAAAAATGGGAATCCGCTGGTGCCGACATGATTCACTTGGTAGATCTTGACGCAACACTTGGAAAAGGCTCTAACTTTGAGATACTTGGTAACATAGCAAAATCAGTCAAAATTCCGGTTCAGTTTGCTGGAGGACTTCGGAATGAGAAGATTATTGAAAGCGCATTGGAATTTGCTCAAAGGGTAGTCATAGGAACACTGGCCTTTAAGGATAAAACGACACTTGGTAAGCTTCTGGCAGTATATGGAAGCAAAAAGCTTGTCATATCAGTTGATCACAATGACGGACTTGTAGCTGTAGATGGATGGCAGCAAACTACCAAGATACCATTAATTGATGCTGTAAATGAGTTTAAAGATATGGGCTTTTCAGAATATTTATCGACTAACATATCCAGAGATGGTACGCTAGATGGACCTGATTTAACTCGAACACGAACAATAAATGAAATTGAAAATGTTAATCTTATTGTTAGCGGCGGAATTTCCAATGTTGAAGATGTCGTAAAGGTTAAAGAATTAAATCCATTTGGCGTAATATTAGGAAAAGCACTTTATGAAAATCAAATTACCATTGAGGAGGCAAAACAAGTATGACTCTAACCAAAAGAATAATCCCTTGTCTTGACGTAGCAAATGGAAGAGTAGTAAAAGGATTAAATTTTAAATCAATTAAGGATGCAGGCGATCCTGTTTTACTAGCTGAAAAATATAGCAATGAGGGTGCAGACGAACTTGTCTTTCTAGATATCACTGCCTCAGAAGAAAATAGAGAAATAATAAAGTCATTAGTTTCTAAGGTTGCAAAAGTAATCAATATCCCATTTACTGTAGGTGGTGGTGTTAAGACACTTCAACATGCAAGAGATATACTGCTTAATGGTGCTGATAAGGTTGCAATTAACACAGGCGCTGTAAAAAATCCTCAAATTATCACAGATCTCATGGAACTTTTTGGGAAACAATGTATTGTGGTTGCAGTAGATGTGAAAAGAAACTATAACATCACTGGACAAAAAAATGTATTTGCAAAAAATGATAAAAAATTCTGGTTTGAAGTTTTTATTTATGGTGGAAAAAAGGAAACTGGTATTGATGCAATTGAGTGGGCAAAAAGAATGGAATCATTAGGTGCTGGTGAAATACTACTTACTAGTATTGACATGGATGGAACGAAGGATGGTTATGATATTGAGCTGACAAAAGAAATTGTAGACTGCGTTTCAATCCCAGTTATTGCATCAGGCGGATGCGGAAAGCCAGATGATATGATTACTGTTTTTAAAAAAACTAATGTCGAAGCGGCCTTAGCGGCTTCAATATTTCACTATGAAACACATTCAGTTAATCGTGTAAAAAAAACAATCAAGGAAAATGGAATTCCAGTGAGGATATAGTAAAGATTAACAAACATATGTTTTATGATAAATTATGGATCAAAATATCAGCAACATTGACTTTTCCAAGGGTAATGGTATTGTACCTGTTATAGTACAGGATGCAAGCACGAAGGAAATTTTAACGCTAGCATATACAAATAAGGAGTCGCTCGAGCTTACCATAAAAACAGGTAACTCTTGGTTCTGGAGTAGATCTAGAAAGAATCTTTGGATGAAGGGCGAAGAATCTGGAAATACACAGAAAATTAAAGAAATTCTTGTTGATTGTGATTCTGACGCGTTAATCTATGTGGTTGAGCCTCAAGGTCCAGCGTGCCATACGGGTGAGCGGACATGCTTCCATAACTCTCTCAAAAGCAAATAGTACCTGTTTTTACGATGCGTAAATCAACCAGCTGCAGGTTTTTCATCATTTTTAATGATTTTTGATAAAATTTCATTTATCCCATTTTTTTATCAGACATTTTAATTAATTCGGTAAAATTTAATTAAATTTTCATATATGAAAAATTAAGTATTACTTAATTTGATATTAGGATATGTTTTATCGATATTTCTAATGTATTTTGATATGGAAAAGACCCATTTACAGTGTAGAGAATGCAAAAAAGAGTATGATTCTACTTTCAAGTATATCTGTGATGAATGCTTTGGTCCGCTAGACGTTCATTACAACCTGATGACTTTGACAAAGGATAGTTTTACAAATCGGGAGCAAACATACTGGAGATATTTTGAGCTTCTCCCAATCAATGACAAGTCGAATATAGTCAGCATAAATGCTGGAATGACGCCACTTGTTAAGGCGGAAAAGCTTGGCAAGGAGATCGGCTTAAACAATCTATATATAAAAAATGACTCGGTAAACCCAACATTTTCATTCAAAGACAGGCCTGCTGGTGTTGCAATATCAAAGGCAAAAGAATTTGGTTTGGGTTCTGTTGGCTGTGCATCAACTGGAAATCTGGCATCTGCTACTGCTGCGCATGCAGCTAAGGCGAACTTTCCATGTTATATTTTTGCACCTAGTGACATTGAGCACGCAAAGATTGCACAAGCACTTTCTTATGGTGCGGAATACATAGCGGTAAATGGCACATATGATGATGCAAATAGAATAGCTGCGCAAGTAGGCGATAGCAAAGGCATTGGAATTGTCAACATTAACATGCGTTCTTACTATGTCGAAGGATCAAAAACATTAGCATATGAAGTAGCCGAGCAACTAAATTGGCAAGTACCGGATCAATTGGTTGTTCCAACTGGTAGTGGAGCCATGTTGAATGCTATTTGTAAGGGTTTTGAAGAGTTAGAAACAGCATCGTTAATCAACGGTGTTTCAAAAATGCATATGAATTGTGCACAAGCACTTGGTTGTGCGCCAATAGTTAACGCGTTTAATAATAATACAACTAATGTTGTCCCAGTGGAAAATCCAGATACAGTTGCAAAAAGTTTAGCAATTGGTGATCCAGGAGACGGACGTTATGTTCTAAAAAGATTAAAACAATACAACGGAATTGCGGAGGAATCAAACAACAAGGAAATACTTGATGCAATTTTATTGCTTGCAAAAACAGAAGGCATATTCACTGAACCAGCTGGTGGTGTTTCAGTAGCTGTACTAAAGAAAATGGTTGAAAGTGGAAAGATTGACAAGGATGAAACTACGGTTTGTTATGTAACTGGTAATGGATTAAAGGCAACAGAATCACTTATGGAAGTTTTGCCTAAACCACAAGTAATGCAAGCAGATGTTGCAAAGATTTCAGCGGTTGTGAAGTAAGTTGACAAGTATTACGTTTACAATCCCGTCAGTTCTTAATGGTGGTGGCGGTGAAAAAAAAATTCCTATAGGGGCAAGTAAACTTAGTGAAGCGTTTATAAAAATTTCAGAAACAATGGGTGATGATTTCAAGCGTCGTGTTTTAAACAATGATGGCACACCAAGATCATTGATCAATATTTACATCAATGGAAAAAACGCAAAGTTTTCATCTGGACTTGATACAGAATTAAAAGATGGTGATGATGTGTATATTCTTCCTGCAGTTGCTGGGGGGTCCCATGATACAGGGGAAGGAGTGTCTGACCTTTCAGAAAAAGAATTAGATAGATATTCACGACAAGTTATGTTAGAGGAGATTGGATACCAAGGACAACTAAAATTAAAACAGTCAAAGGTTTGTGTTGTTGGTGTTGGTGGTTTGGGAAACCCAATAACTGCAAGACTTGCTGCAATGGGTGTTGGAAAAATTCGCATTGTTGATAGAGATGTAATTGAGCTTTCAAACTTGCACAGACAAACAATGTTCAATGAGGATGACGTTGGTAAGGTCAAGGTAGAAACAGCTGCAAAAAAATTACGTAAGCTTAATCCAGATATCGTAATAGAGGAGCTTCCTGTTTCAATTAATGATTATACTGCATTGGATGTTGTTGATGGCTGTGATGTAGTAATTGATGCACTTGACAGTGTTAATGCGCGTTATTCTCTTAATATGGCTTGCATAGAAAAGAAAATTCCCTTTGTAACTGGTGCAGCTGTTGGTGTTACTGGTCAGTCATTTACAATATTGCCTAACGTATCGGCATGTTATCACTGTCTTTTCCCAGCACTTGACGAGGATTCTATGCCAACTTGCAGCATTGAGGGGGTGCATCCGTCAATACTTTCTATAATTGGTGGCATAGAAGTTTCTGAGGCTGTAAAGATCATTACTGGGAAGGAGCCAAGTCTTAAGGACAAAGTTTTGCACGTTGACTTGGAAAATCTGATCTTTAATTTTACCAAAGTTTCAAGGGTTGACGAGTGTTCAGTTTGCGGCTCTGGCAAAAAACAGGAAAAAGCAAAGGATGAGCTCATACTTGAGGAACTCTGTGGTCGCAACAAGGGTAAACGCACATTTTCCGTTACACCAACTTATCATGTAGTGCTAAATCCTGATGAGATTACATTACTTGCAAAGAAAAGGGGCTTTACTGTAGAAAATTTGGGCACTCTTGGCTTATCTATGAGGACAAATGATCTTTCTATCAGTTTCATGAAACATGGCTCTGCCGTCCTGGTTGGCCCAACAGACGAGAAAGAGGCAATCTCGATTTATAAGGATCTGTTAGGTTCGAAATCCCTCATTACTGAGAACCAAAATAGTTATTAGGTATGACAGTTTTTTTGTAAAATTTGCAATACGTAATATAGAATTTACATTATTTACGATCCAGATATAAAATAACTCTATAATAAAATCCAAAATGAACCTATTGTTCATTAGTATTATATACTAAAATTTGAAATAAATTCTAATAACATGAAAAACGAATTAGGACGAAAAATAACTAGTCTTACATTAATGGCGATAATGCTCGGCTGGGGTATAACCATGGCTGGTCCACTGGCAGTGCCAGAGGCAGCAGCTTATGGTGATAATACTTCAGGTGCATTAAGCGTCTCATCAACACATATCCAAGGAGGAGCAATTCTTGGTATTTACATAGACGACTCTTCAATATCTGCAACTAATACATCAGTCACAGCACCAAGCGTTTCATTGGGTGGTAATTCTGTCCAAATGAACCAACTTGGTGATGGAACATGGGCAGCCTACGTTGTTGACGAATCAACAGTAGAAGGTTACATGTTGAACACTGCTAACACATACGATCATGTGGCAAGCAACTCTGCAGGCTTTGACTACGGTATGTACTGTAAAAACGGTCTTTCAGCAACAGGTACAACTACACTCAGTGAAATCATTGACGTAGAAGTATTTGCTTCACTACCAACACATAGTAGTGACCTAGACCTTTACTGTACTGACGTAGATAACAGACAAACTACTAACGCTGACGAACACCAAATGAGCTTCTTAGCTTCTCCACCAGCTATCAACACTGATAGCAGTGCAGGCAGCTTTGGACAACAAGGTCACAAGATCAACGGTACAACCGGTTCAGGTTCTTGGCCTTACATACAAGCTAACTTGGATTTCCAGGGACAGCAAGATGTCTGTTATGGTAACGACTGTATAACAATATACTATGGAAACACTGACGACGAAACATCAATCTCAATCACAAATCTACAACCTAGTGAATCTGCAGCACTCATCATCACAATTACTGACCCAGGAATGAACTGGGATCCAACTACAGCTGATGTTTGGCAACTGGACTTGTACGGTTCAGCAGTTGGTTCTTCTTGGCCTGACAATGAAACATTTGCATGGGCAGGAAACAACACTGGCGAATCACTAGCGGGACAGATGGTTGGAGGCAACTCTAACAATGATGGAAATAACCAGGTTGTTAACAACGATGAAAATGACCTAGCAGACTTTGGCTGTGGTGATAATTGTGTATTATCAACCTCAGTAGATCCATCATCATACTTGTCAGGTTACGCTAACGTTACAATGCGTGAAACCGGAGCAAGCACAGGTGTATTCGACATTGAAGGTCTATCAACACTAAAAGGTGTTGGCGCTGATCAAGCTATAACATTCAGTTATGGTGGAAACAGTGAAACTATTATCACTACATACAATACTGCAACTGCATCCTTAAGTGCAGGTGATACATGGCTTCCAGCAGAAGCTGCAACTTATACTCTAACTGACCAAGACTTGAACAAAGATCCAACAGAAGCTGAATCACTAGAAATTGGTGATCCAAACGCAATCATCCCAACAATCATAATCGGTAGCCCACTAACGCTATACGACTTTGGTACAATGGGTGCTGGTTGTGGCTCAACTTGTGTTGGTACTTCAGGTACAGCAGGTCAGATCACATTAGGTACAGGTACAGATTCAAGCGGAGCAACCGACGGATACTATAACATTGTAAGTGCAACAAACACTACTGATAACAGCAAAAGACTCAGAATCGTAGCAGATGACTTGGACGGTGAACAAAGCACTAACACTACTCACTGGCTCAACATCACAATGGCTGAAGGAACTGACTGGAACTATGAAGATGTTAGGCAACTAGCAGGAACTCCATACCTACAGTACGATGTTTCAGCAATTGCTGATCAACTAAATGCTAACGATATCAACATCTATGTCTCTACAATCGATTCTACATCAAATTGGAACGGTACTGTCATTGCAGCCGGCGATACCAATGGTGACATGACACAGGACCAGGCCATAATTGATGTTCAAACTTCTGGTAATACAGCAGTTGGAATAGCTGATCTTCAAGAAGGTGGATCCGGTGAGGGTCTATTCAATGAAGGAAGCATCGATACATGGAGAGGAGAGAACAAGGACTCAGTCAAATTTGCATTTGAGTTCACACACGCTGCTGACGCAGACCTTTGTGCAAACTTTAACGACAATACAGGCATAGGTGCTACCGAGACTTCCGGTTCATTCTCACCGAAATTGGGAGACGACTGTGAAGTCGATATCGCAGTTTCAGTTGATATTGTTAACTGGGATCAGAACAACGCCTCAGCTGTACACAATGGTATTTACAGAATCTTAGCCGAAGAAACTGGTGAGAACACCGGTGTATTCGAGGGTTCCGTTAACTATGCGTACCTGAACAAAGCAACACAAAGTCTTGGTGTACATAACGGCTCTGACCAAAACGGACCTGAAGGCATCGTTACATTCAACGATAGGGATGTAACAGTCTTACTTCACTCTGAAATAACTGGCGCAAGCGCACCTCGTGTCAACTATAACGACACAGATGCAGCAAGAGCTGCTGCCACTGTAGGTGCACAGGCCGATACAATCGTTCATACCTCTATGGTAGAGTTTGACGAAATAAGCTATGGAGTAGGTGATATGGCAACAATAACTGTTACCGATCCAGATATGAACCAAGATAACTCGTTGCGTGAAACTTACACTAACAGTTCAAAGACATTCCAGGTGACAACAGCAGGCACTGGCTCCCACGGTCAAACCGTAGGAGGTAATATCGTTCTTGTAGAAACAAGCACAGATTCTAGCGTGTTCGTAGGAACATTTACAGTCCAAGATAAACTTGGAGCTGACTTAGAAGTCGAAGTATTCGATTCACTAGACTCTACAAACGCAGCTGTTTCTGTATTTGCAACATCAACAATTGCATCTAGCACAGGATCGATTGCACTAGATAGAACAGTATACCCAGTTCCATTCGAAGATAACAAGTTGAACGAAGGTGACAACACACAATTCACTTCAACAGTAGGTGAAGTCACTCTCACAATAGCAGTAACCGAGCCAGATCACACATCTGACACGCTATGTGCACAGGCTTCAACTGCAACTTGTACTACAAGTGGAACTAACACAGGAACTGCAACCATCAAGATTGATACAACAAAAATTGCCACATTCGGTGGTGACGTTGCAACATCAGCAACTTCTACTGCAGTAGCAGAATTAGGACCTCTATCTGAGACCGAACAAGGTTCACAGGTATATGAGGTTGAAGCTACAATAGGTGGTGCAGCATCTGATGCAACTCAAACAACCAGTGGTAATAACACACCAATCAACTCAACCTCAATCTTACAGGTAGCTTACCAAGATGCCGCTGACAGTTCAGGAACAAATAACACAACTGTATTTGACTCAGCAACATTTGACTTAAGAACAGGCACATTGTCAACGGACAAGGACGTTTACGTTTTGGGCCAGGACATGGTTGTAACATTAACCGATCCTGACTTGAACTTAAACTCTGCATCTTCCGAATCATATGGCATGGGCTTAATTCAATGGGATTCTGATGCAAACTCCAATATACTTCTAAGTACAACTGCCACCTTTACTTCTAACCCCAGTACATTATCAGAAACTGGTGATGATACTGGTGTATTCCAGACAGTAGTTACTATTCCAACAAAGATTAGTGGCACTGCAATCGAAGCTGGTGAAGTAGTCTTGCTAACCTACAGAGATGTAGGCTTATCAGGCGAAAAGAAGGTACAGGATGACGAGCTAGATATCGAGACATCATGGACAGTCTCCGACTTCGGAGCCATTGTTGAACTCGATAAAGCAGTATATGATTGGACAGATACAGTAGCAGTTACAATTACTGCACCTGATCACAACACTAACTCTAACGCAGAAGAATCAATCGGAACTTCCGCACTTCCAGTGAACGCAAACACTAGAGCCGGCAAGATGTGTACTGGTACTACATCATACACACTTGACGAATCAAGTGAGGACACTGGAGTATTCGAAGGATCAATTACATTAACTGGATTTGCCCACACAATGGCTTCCAGCGATTCATACACACCAGTAGCTAACTCTTGTTCTGGAGCAACCAGCGGCAAGCTAAAGACTGCAGGTAATATGGACGGTGTAACAGTATCATTCGAGTGGAAGGATAACAGCGTAGCCTTGGCTTCAGCAATTGTACAATGGAACATTGGCGTAGTTGAATTCCTTGACAGCGCTGTGAATGCTGGTGGCTCTTCTGTAATACGAGTAACAGATGTTGATGAAGACAAAGATAGCGAAGTAGTAGACACATTCAAAGTTGACGTATACTCAGACTCAGATTCTGGTGGATTCACAGTAACCGTATCGGAAACTGATGAGGACACTGGAGTGTTCGAAGGTACAGTACACTTTACTGCTGATGCTGCAACCTCTGGTACAAACTTAAGAGTATCAGAAGGTGACACAGTAACTGCGGAGTATACTGACGTAACACTACCTGGACCTGACTATACAACATCAGATGACTTGACCATAGCAGCAACTACCACAGTTGGAACTTCAACACCTCCACTTGAGAGAGCACCTGCAGCTAACGCACGAGTAGTCGATGCATTCGGCTCCTCAGTAGCGGAAGTATCAGTTGATCAACAAGTGCAGATTGCAGCCGATGTGGCAAACTCACAGGACAAGGATCAGTCATTTGCATACTTAGTACAGGTACAGGATGGTAACGGAGTTACAGTCTCACTAGCATGGATTACAGGTTCACTGACTGCAGGACAATCAATGAGTCCAGCATTATCATGGACACCAAGCGATTCCGGTTCATACACTGCTACAGTGTTTGTCTGGGAGAGCGTTGATAATCCAACCGCGCTATCACCAACAGTATCAGTAAGCATAGACGTCGTATAGACTAGAAAATCTAATTTTCCCCTTTTTTTCTTTTTTTTATACTAAAAAACTAAGAAGTTATTCAGAAACAATATCTATGGGAGTAATTTACAAAAAACAATTGAATCCTATAATTTTCATTGCTGCTACTCTATTAATCGTACTTAATTTGCCCATGGTTTTTGCTGAGGAGCTGGAAGTGTTTACGAATCAACAGGTATACACTACTTTGCATCCATTGATGGTATATGGCAGTGGATCACCTGGAGAGCCTTTGGTTCTACGTTTAACTGCTCCCGATGGAACTGTTGCAGAATTTAAGCAGATTATGATAAGTTCAGATGGAATATTTAATGTTAAGTTATTGGAGTGGCCTGTTTCCTCAACTTCTTTCCCTTACGGTACATACACCCTTGAGGTAATACCACAATCGGGAACTTCTGAAAGAATAGACATTAAGTTTGCTTCAACAGTTGAACTTGAACATGTAACTATAGAACGGGATCTTCGTACTGAAGTTTTTGCCCCTGAAATTGCAGCGACAAACAAACCTTTCCGTGTATATGTACAGGTCACAAGTGATGGTCTTATGGTGAGCGGCGAAGTTGCTAAAGTACTATCGTCATCCCACTTGCACAGTCCAGATGGAAAGGTGCAAACTTTAGCAAGGTCACTAGAGATGCTTCATGAAGGATTGTATTTTGTAGAATACACTCCACGGAGTGAGGGAACTTACATCTTTCATATGGTAGCTTTTTCCCAAGGAACTCAGTCACATGGCTCTGCGGCAACTCTTGTACTAGGGCAGGATATAGCTGGACTGTCTAGACAGGTAGTAACTCTAAACGAGGTATTGACCTCCGCGTCTGATAACGTTAGCGTACTGCAAAGCGACATACATGGATTTGGTTCTACACTTGAGGGCGCAAGCAGTAAGATCACTGATAGCGTAACAACTATTGATACTAGTGTAGCTGCGATGTCGTCAGCGGTTACAAATATCGAAGAGGCATCATTACAGGTAAATTCATTGTTATTCCCTATTGTAGGCGCTATTGCAGTAATACTTGCTTTACAGATTACTATACTTGCACGAAGAAGATAGTTATAATAAACGATTAAAGGAATTTTGTAACATGCCTAAACTGGCGATATTTTTTGCTATATCTTTCCTAGTTATTTTTTTGTTACAAGAAAACTCATATGGTTTTATTGAAGGATTTGATTCCCCACCTCTTCCAAATTTTGACATTAAAGAATCATCAGAAATTATTTCAATTGATGTATCACCCCAGCAAGATTTAGTAAAAAGATATCTTGTATATGGTCCAGGGCAACTGAATACTGTATATCTAGAATCAAAAAACCTTGTATACGGAATTGACTCTGATAACGGATTTTTTTCTGTTGGTGTATTTAACGAAGATGAGGTATACAGTATAAAGTCAAAAGGATATACTGTTATTGAGGACTTTCTCTTAGATTTTAATTCCGAGTATGTAAAACAAAATTTCATTACTGGTGTATCTCAATTTGAGAATATTGCTAATTCTGGATATGTTCATGATCTCTATAATGTGACTGGTAAGGGTGTAACTATTGCAATAATGGATACCGGTGTTGATTTTTCAAACCCTGATATCATGGAATCCCTAGCACGAGACGAAGCTAATAATCCTATAATGCTTGATGCAGATGGACAAGGTTTGGTTATTACAAATTCTACGTACGCTGCAAAAATAGATAATTTTGGAAGGATACAAAACTTCACAAAGGGACAATCTTTGCCCGAAAATGTATCTTCATCCGTATATGTTACAAAAGATGGTGTATTTTTGAAAAATGTGTCTGCAAATAACGGCACAAATATTTCTGTTTACAATTCTTTGTATCCATTTTATGGTAGCTCACCTGTTCTTTTTGGTCAACTAATAGACGATATGAAAATTGGTAACAAGAAAGATGATTTTATCATGTCAAAAAGTGGAATTTACCATTTGGGTATAATTCTATCTCCGCAAGCTGGGAAACTTCAGGTGGTGCCTGTTTTGGTAACTGATTCTAAACAAGCTGGAGTTTATGATACAATAACTCCTGATATGTCAACTTCATGGCTGGATTTTTTTAGAACAAATGATAAAAGACCAGACTATGACTTTGATTTTACTGATGAGATTCCTATTACTATAGGAAGTGGGAATGAATTCTTAGTTTATGATTCAGATCATGATAACGTAACTGATTACTCCGCGGGAACTGTTGGAGCAAGGGTTGTTGATGTACATGGAATTTTTTCAGGCGAATCTGAAATTGACAATCATTTAGGTGTTGTTAACGGAACTTTGTTACCTGCAATGGATGATAAAGGAAAATTCTTTGGTATAATGACTGATTTTTTTGGACATGGAACATCTTCCTCCACTACTATTGCATCAAAAGGAATAATGGAGTATGATATCTATAATGATACCAAAAAATATACCATAAAGGGTATAGCACCAGATGTTAGTATACTTCCAGTAAAAACACTGTGGTTTGGTGATATATTTTATGCATGGATGTGGACTTCCGGTTTTGAAAACAACGACAATAAATGGATATATTCGGGAAAACCAAAAGCTGATATTATTTCAAATAGCTGGGGAATTTCAAACTTTCTAAGCTTGGAGTTTGCTCCCGGTTTGGATATAGTATCACATGTACAAAATGTACTTGTAATACCACAATCACTCCATGCAAATTATACTGGTGTAACTATGATATCAGCTGCGGGAAACTCGGGGCATGGTTATGGTACTATAGGATCGCCAGGGATTTCATCATATGGCATATCAGTTGGTGCTGTAACAAATAACGACTTTGTGGGGTACGGTCCATTCAAGGATCAGCCACGATTTGGTAATACTACCGATCATTCTAATCATGTGGTTGATTTTTCGAGCAGGGGTCCTGGACTTATTGGTGATCCTAAACCAGACTTGATGAGTATCGGAGCATATGCCTTCGTTCCAGGAATTATGACAAAAGAACCTGATTCCTCTGAAGAACAATTCAGACTTTTTGGTGGGACTAGCATGTCTGCACCAATTGTTGCTGGTAGTGCAGCTCTTCTAACTGAGAGCTTGAAAGAAAAATCAATGGATTATGATCCATTTATGATCCGAAACATCCTGATGTCTACGGCCAGTGATCTTCATAATGATCCACTTACACAAGGAGCTGGACTAGTTAATGCATTAGATGCTGTAAGGGCGGTAAATGGGCATTATGAAAAATTCATAGTGACTAATGACAAGTCATATTCCAACATAAAGGAAATAATCAACATGCCTTTATCCTCATTTAATTCGGATCTTTTCGGAATTGACAAATTCAGTCTTTCTAACAAAACATACCCAATGACAAGTTGGTACGGCGGAATGTTGCATTCAGGTGAAACAACTTCTGCCACTTTTAACATAGAAAATCCAACAAACAGCACGCTTGATATTATAATAAAACCCGTTACTCTAAAGTTAATTGATAAATTACAAATTGCTCAAACAACTAAACCACATCTACAAGATCCTATACTAAACCAATCTGAAACATATCGACCAAATTACATTAAATTAAGCAGTTTGACGTCAGAACAAAAATCCTCTAACCAAGATGACATCATTCCTAAAGATTCCTCACTTATGGTGTTGAATCTTAACTTTCCATTTGACACTTTTATGAATCAGACAGATACTACTTATGCTGATGACCTAAAAATTTCCTCACTGTACATTTATGATTGGAAAGACAAAAACGATGATTATGAAATTTCTAGCGATGAAATATCATTGGTAAATAGAGGTGGGTCTTGGGGAACTGTACAGGAGATTCGTATATCTGACCCAGCTGAAAAATTTGAAAACGAACCAGTTGTGGGTGTATATCCGGTACCGGAAAAATATTCTTTCTGGAGAGGAAACACAAACCAAAATTCAACATCAATGGATTACACACTTTCTGCAAGTTATTACAAAAAGGATCTGTGGACAGATATCAATATTGATACTCAAAAAATCACAATACCGCCAAACAATTCTACTAAAGTACATGCCACACTTACAGTGCCATCTGAAAGACAAACAGGTGTATATCAAGGATTTATGAGTTTTGAAGCGGAAAACCACAAAGTAAATTCACCTGTTTCCTATGTGGTTGTACAACCCGTGGACAAAAAAACTAAACAAGTTGTAATTCATGGTTCTGAAGGTGAAACGTTGTATGGGAACGGATACGTAAAGGGCGCCTTTGATATGACAAACAGATACATGGCAGGTGACTGGAGACAATATTATTTTGATGTTCAGGATCGTACAATAAATGCTGCAGCGATAGACTTTGAGTGGGAAAATGATGACACAAACTTTACTGTATTTATGATTGATCCTCAGGGAAAAATCATACAGACAAATTTTCCATCGGGAATCTTTGGTGAGTTCTTAGGCTGGCAAACAAGTGATTGGCTTGGTAATTCTGCATTTAGCCAAGGTGGCGCTTTCTATCCTGTTAAAAATAAGGACAATACATCAACTGTATTGTATGCTCCAATAAACCAGACTGGAACATACTCACTATTTGTTCACTCTACGTTGTTTGACGGTAAATCTATAACGGAACCAGTATCACTTGCGGCAGAATTTACTACAATAGTACCTGATAACAAACCTCCTGAAATAATATTTGATTTACCCGAATTCATAAATAGCCCTTTTGAAATATCTCCACAGATAGTTGAAAAGAATCTCGACTTTGTGAAATACTATCTTGATGGACAAGAAATAGAATTTAATGTATTACAAACTAAACTGTTACCAGACGGTCAGCATAATTTACAAGTATATGCACGTGACATTGTTGAAAACGAGATTGAAAAGACATTTCTGTTTACAGTTGATAACACCCCACCTGAGATAGTGATCAAGTCTCCAAAAAATAATACTACCGTATCGCATTCATTAGAAATTGATTTTAAAGTGGAAGACAAAAACTTGGCTGATAAAGGGGCAGTTAGCGTTTTGTTGCCTTGGGGTGAAACTCTTGATGATATTACTTATTATTCGTATAATGCAACTCAGATTAATGAAGGAATTTATAACCTTAAAATTTTAGCCACCGATCTTGCTGAAAATGAACAGATAAAGACGATTACGTTTAATGTAGATTATTCATTTGTCCAAGAACCTTCTGTCCAAGAACCTTCTGTGATTCCGATGGATGAAAAGTCAACTCCACAAATTACTATATTGCTTGTAGTTTCTATTATCATAATTGCAGTAGTTGTGTTCACAGTTTATATCAGAAAAACAAGAAAAATTTCAACAAAAATAAAATCTTGAAACAAGATTTATAACCAATTTGTCGATACGTGAGCTTGGATGTCTGAGAAGGAAGAAACAACTGGCGGGATGTCTAGGAGAGATTTTCTAAAGCTTTTAGGTGCTGCTGGAACATCAGTAGCTTTTGCACCCTTTGTCCCTTGGGGCAAGTTTATGCCCAATCCATCATCCACAACTCTATCTAAAGTACCGGTAATTTTGCCAGATGGTACACAGGCAAATCTTAACACTTATCCAGTAAATCACGCTGAGGTTATCACTTATCCAGAAACAGACGATGAAGTTCTAAATGAGGAAGCATTTAGAAAATGGCAGTTTATCAGGCTCCCCGAAAAATTTGGTGGAACAAGAAAAGATGTATCTGCTTTTAGGGCATATAGTATGGTATGCCTTCATTTATGGTGTTTATGGAAGTACTGGCCGGATGAAGGAAGAATGAGAGGAGAGTGTCCATGCCATGGAAGTATGTATGATGTTAGAACTGGTACTTCCTTTCTAGGACCTGCATCACTGCAGGCAGCTCCTTCAAACACACTTCCAAAACTTGAATTTGAAGCTGACTCTGATGGATTTATGTTCATTTCTCCTCCAACGTGGGGTGTTAACGCAAATGGAGTTGTAGGATATGGCCGTTTCACTTAAGAGACAGAACGGTTTACTTACGTTCATTTACTGGATTTGGAACGAGTTAGATCGTACAATATTTACTTCATTAAAATTTTCATTTCCAGCACGATTTGTAAGCCCATTCGGATTTTTGGGAATGCTCACATTCATCATGTTCATTACTCTTGGTGTAACTGGTGCATTACTAATGTTCTATTACGAACCAATCATGACTAGATCATGGGACAGTGTTGCATTTATCAACAACGAAGTACCGTTTGGTTTCCATATCAGAAATCTACACTATCATGGTTCAAACGCTATGGTAATGCTGGCAATTCTCCACATGTATTACCAATACTTTAGTGGACGATACAAAATACGAAATGAAATTCTGTGGGTAACGGGTGTTATACTTGGTACTGTAACAATTCTTGAGGCATTTACTGGATATGATATAATATTCAGTGAAAGAGCTGAACTTGCGATTAGTATTGCTGCATCACTTACAAATTCTATACCCATAGCTGGACCGATGATACGTGAGCTGGCGTTTGGTGCCGGATTCCATGACTTCGTGCTTCGGTTCTATGCACAACATGTTTTCATTTTACCTATAGTCATGCTGGGACTAATGGCAGTTCATTTCCCAAGATTCTTGGTGTTTGATGTACCAATGGTTATGGCAATATGTGGTGCGATGTGTCTTGCTGGCGGTGTGTTTCCTGTTGACTTGGGCTTCAAGTTTGAACCTACTGTCCCGCCTGGGATTACTGTTCCAGAATGGTATCTAACAGGATTATATGCATTTTTGAGGACACAGTATGACAAGTTTCTTACGGGTGTGCTGTGGCCAGCACTGTTCATAGGTGTATTGTTACTTACGCCATTTTTAGACAGATACAAAAAGTTCTCATGGAAAGATCGTCCATGGATTACTGCATTTGGTATTACAGGAATTTCTCAGATACTGGTAACTACATACTGGGGATTTTACATTCCACCTGATACTACAATTCCACTGGTAGAAAGGCTAGTCATTGATCCAATTTACCTGTATACAGTCATGATATTACTTGTACCACTTAGCTTTGGGTTTACTTTAATGATGATTCATCTTGCAAAGGATGCTGAAAGAAAGGCAAAGCTTGCCAAGGCAAATGGACCAAAGAAAATATCACAGATCAATCTATCAATAAAATGGACAAACTGGATGCTTGTTGCATTACTTGCTTTCCAAGTATTCCTTAATATCGCCGCATACAACGCGTTCTTATCTGGTATGAACAACGTTAACTTGTGGCTAACAGGAGTGATTTTGATCACATTTGCGGGATTCTTCCATCTATATCGATATGCTATGGCTCAATCAAAAAATATACCAAAACCTCCCCCATCAATTCCTACTACAAAGTCAATGGAAAGCGGGGAAAAACCACCTTTATCAGCAAATGATAATCAAAAACCACCTGAAGAAAAACCATCTCAGGGACAGATTACTGAACCTACTCCACCTGAAATTAAAGCAAATACTGCAGAATTAGGTTTGGATAAAGATCCAAACCTTGGAACGTCAGATCTAAATAAACCGTAAAAAGAAGATCGGTATTATCTTAAACAAACTTTATAATACTTTTAGAAATCAGTGCAAACGTTGAGCACAGTTTCGGGTCATCAATATGGAGTCGGGTTGATCACACTTTTGGTTGCATCAGCCGTAGGAATTGGCTATTACCAAATGTATTGGTTACCAGAGCAGCTTGCAAAACCAGAGGTTGATGAGCATGTTTTACATCCTGTTAAATCTACTATCATTGAGATGATTTTAGGATCTGCAAATGCTGATCAGCAGGACAACTTTGTACCAAAGCTGGTCAACTTGCAATTGAGTATTGACAATCATGTTATTTGGAAAAATGTAGATGACACCGCACACACAGTAACACCGGATCATCGATATACTGATGCTTATAGTGGAGAATTTGGTTCCACAGGTGTCATTAAACCGGGCGAAGAATACGAATTCTTATTCACAGAGGCACCACCAAACACACCTGTAACTATTGAATATCATTGTGATCCACATCCTTGGATGAAAGCAAAGGTTGTTGTATCAAAAGCTAGATTCTAGACGACAACTCTGCAAACAACTGGTCACTCTCAACTTCTTTATGTTGTTCAATTATTGAAACACGGAACTTTACATCATGAGTTTGTTTGGGTTCAAATTCAATAACTGCTGTAAATTCTACTTTGCTATCTAATATCTCATCTTTGCTTATGAACAGTCGTGATACATTCTGGGAAATCTTTTTTTCATTATATGATTTGTAAACAATCAGATTGTTTGAATCTAAAATCTGAGTGTTAATTACAATTCCATCATATCTACCCTGATAATTTACAGTAACATGTCCCTTTATTTCCGAATTAGGTTTAATGCTTCTATCATCTAATTCCAGTTTAATATTCTTCATGATTGTTGAGTTATTTTGTCAGAATAAATAATTTGTTAGAATATAATGGGCCCAAAGGGCTTCGATCCCTTGACCATTGGATTAGAAGTCCAACACTCTATCCATGCTGAGCTATAGGCCCAAGAAACAAAAAATTTTTTACTTTATTAAGGGTTTTATAACCACTTTTTTTCATTCAAATCTCTTTCCATCTTAAACAAGAACTGTTGTGAATAACCAGCATAGTTTCCGAAGTGACCTAAGATTTCCTGATGAATATTTTCATATCTCTTTCCTGTAATAGTTTTTTCTATAGAAAATTTGTCAGTGTAGTATTTTTGTAGAATTTTTATCATCCATGTATCTAGAGGGAAAGCCTCAAGTTTTTCAAGAGAAAATAGCATAATACAATCTGCCACTTTATCTCCAACTCCAGGTAGTTTTAAAAGAGATTCTTTGGCTGTTTGATAATTAGCCTTTTTAAGATTGCCAAAATCAATTTCTCCAGAGGCAATTGCACGAGATGTATCTAAAACATATTTTGATCTATATCCTAGCCCACATTCATTGAGATCATTCAAGCTAGCATTTGCAAGCCGTTCAGGTCTCGGAAATACAAAAAATTCTCTTTTTTCAAATTTAGTTCTGGACCCAAATTTTCTACATAATTTTTTGAGTCGCATTCTGATATTTGGTATGTTTGAATTTGAAGAAACGATAAATGAAATACAACATTGGAAAGGATCTTGTCTTGTTATGCGAAGTCCAGGATAGTGTTTTATAGCTTTTTTTACAATTTTGTCACGCGATATACTTTTTCGAATTTTTTTAAATTCGTCATCATTCCTGAAAAAATTTTTTGTGTTTTGTGATAATGTAAGAATTTTAGATGGTTTCTGCTTTACTACAATCACATTATATCCATCAATCCCAAACCAGGTGTTTTTATAATTTTCCCACAAGAATACTTGTCCGCTATTAATTGTTTCATGAATGTTTATGTTAGTTTGAAAGTCAGGCATCTCACACAGTTATCTGTTCGCCAAGTTTTGGTGCATATGCATCTAAACCAAACTTTTCCTGAATTTCTTCTGCAAATTTTGTACAAGATTCGTTATCTCCATGGACAGTCAAGACTCTTGGGTTACCTTTCACATTTTTTATCATATCAAAAAGTGAATCTCTGTCTGCATGGCCAGAAAACTCAAACTTTTTTACAGTAGCTTTAACCTTAATGTCTTTTCCTCTAGCAGAAATCTTTCCTGTTTCTAGTAACCTTCTGCCAGGTGTACCTTCACCTTGATATGAAACCATAGCAATTCCATTCTTATCATCAGTGGCCAGATTTTGCATATAATATACTGCATTTCCACCAACCAACATACCAGCAGGTGAAATTACGGCACATGGTTCTGAAATTGCTCTTTTTCTATCTCCATGATTTCTTATCAAAAAAGCATCATTTATTGCATCAGAAAATGTGTTCATATCTTTTAGGTATTCGGGATAACGAAACATTATATCATTTACTTTTAGTGCCATGCCATCCATAACCACTGGGTATTTGAAATTTGCCTTCTTTAAGACACAAGCTATCTCTTGCGATCTTTCAACAGAAAAAGATGGAATAAACAAGATACCTTTTCTGTCCATAACTTCACGCGCAAATTCTATTAGTCCTTTCTCTGATTCTTCTCGTGCCATTTGATTTGTTTGAGAATATGTACTTTCTGTGATCAAAAGATCAATATCACCTATTTCCAAATCCGCTTTTGGTAGCATTCTTGAACCTCTAGGATTAATATCACCGGTGTAAAACAGTCGTTTACCCTCAGCCTCAACGAGAACTGTGCTACCACCAATAACATGACCGGAAGATCGTAATTCAAATGTCACATCACCAGTTTTTACAGGTTCCCTAAACCCAATCTCTTTTGAATTTTTGATCATATTGTTGACATGATGGTAATCAAACGGATGCTTATTTTTTTCAATCTTTAACATGTCTTCAATAAGCAAAACACTAAGATCAATTGTTGGAGGGGTAGAGTAAACGTTGGTATTTCCTCCATTAAACAAAGAAGGAACGCATCCAGAGTGATCCAAATGAGCGTGAGTAATTATTGTAATATCTACGTCTTTTGGCTTAACATGAAGTGGATATAATGGGGGGTCAGCACGTTTTTTCGCAAACATAACTCCATAATCTAGAAGTATGTTGGTGCCATCACAATTAGCAAGAAACCCAGATCTGCCAACTTCACCAGCTGCACCTAAAACCTTAACATTCACGCAAAATTAACGAATGAACGTCTTAAAACCTTCTCACTTTTCATGCGATCAAGTTACGATCTGGATAATCTGCACAAGCTTTAATTAGTGTAACCTAAGATCTGATCAAATATGGGAAGAACTTACGATGAGTGGATAAAAACACAGGATCAAGCACTTGTAGCAAAAGTACGTGCAGGTGACGAATCTAATAAACCACTCCTTAACCAACTTAACTGGATATGGGTTGCAAATCTGGTAGGTAAGAAACCAGAACTTAATCCTACTTCAGCTGAACTACTTGACTGGGTTACTTCTGGTCAAATAGAAGCAATGCGAAAGTAATACGTCCGATCCACGTTTTCCTTTTTGTTTTCTTAACCTTAGTTGTACCTAATCGATCAATTTTCCCTATAACCCTGTTATGGTTTTTAATCATGGTTTAAATAGAAACAATGAAGATTTCCTATGAGTGAAATAAATGCCAATAGCAATTTTACCAGACGTAGACGAGCAGAGATGTATTGGATGTGCACTATGTGTAGAAATCTGTACAACTCTTGGCCCAGATGTACTCCGTGTAAAACCTGTTGAAGGTTGGAAGAGAGGCAAAGCATTTGTATTTTATCCAGAAAGATGTATCTCTGACGGTGCATGCATTGGTGTATGCCCAACAAAGTCTATCTTTTGGATGAGACCGATGAATTACACAGCAGGACAACCTGTACCTCTTCACAAGAACGGTGTATTCGTTAAAGGATGGGCAGAAGACGCAGCAGGAACAGATTAAGCTGTATCT